>ERZ1046148.646-NODE-646-length-20169-cov-5.325992_pt1 | contig 20169 bp, 19 predicted proteins | sample MGYA00383090_ERZ1046148 | MGnify/ENA primary metagenome ERZ1046148 (study PRJEB29581, sample SAMEA5548360) | metagenome | biome: marine; feature: coastal; material: water | depth 25 m | study: Short-term variability in the microbial, nano- and picoplankton... | reverse complement strand
ATATTTATAATCCCCGCAATTAGAAGAATGTTGCAAATGACAACATCCTCAAAGTTAACATTAAATGCTATAGTTAAGTCTAATCTATCTAAAAAGAAAGGTAGGGTTGAATACAAAAGAGGATTACTAGAACAAAAAGATGGAGTTTATATCGTAAATACAACAGGACTACAAGGCTCTAATATTTTATCGTCATTATCAAAAGCTAACTGCTACATAAGATTATCATCAGAAACTAATAATATAAACAAAGGTGATATTGTTGAAGTTATACCGTTTAATATAAATTTATAGTTATGGATAATAAAGATTACAAAAATATTGGTTTTATGAAAAATATAATAATATGTATATATGACTTATTATTGTTGTTCTCAACATTATTTTTTTTTACACTACCATTGATGATATTTTCAAATGGCGAAGGGATTGGAGCTAATATTTTTTATCAATTATATCTACTAGTCATTATAATAACCTACTATTTGTGGTTTTGGATTAAGCATAATCAAACATTAGGTATGAAAAGCTGGAAAACATACATAATAAATACAGATAATAAAAAAGGGTTATCAATAAAACAATGTTTACTTAGAATTTTCGTATCATTAATTGGAGGTCATTTACTTTTAATTTTTCATAAAGAATCGTTGCAGGACATCATCTCTAAAACAAAGTTAGTTAAATCTCAAAACTAGATCTTATCTAATTCCTTCGGTTAGCTGATAATCCAGTAAATACTTTCCTAAGACTACAAATAATATATGTGGTAAGAGTACGCTTATAAAAGGCCATATACCAAATACCATGCTTAGATTAGGCAATATAGAGGTAATGATAAAAAAACCTATACCAATAAATAGACCCAAAACAAGTCTTTTACTAAGATTAGCAGATCTATGTCTACCAAAAATAAATGGCATTGCCAGGAATAGCATGATGACTGTAGAAAAAGGTTTAAATATCTTCTCCCAATATATTTTTTTATGAATAGCTGCATCAAGACTATTTATTGTTAAATAATTAATATTTTTATTCACATCAGCCAAGGATAAGCTAGACGACTTATCAGTTTTAATATTAATCAATTTTCTGTCAATAAAGCTATCAACAGTGTCATTTTCTGTATATCTTTTTGTTATTAGTGAATTGTTAATTATTGTCTCACTGATTGCCTTGAGGGACCATTTATTATCAACAAAACTAGCATATCGCACATATTTAATTGATGATAAAGAATCATTCTCATTATATCTATACATTGTTATACCATTAAGTTTTATATCCGAATATATTTCATTTATCTTAATAAAAGTATTTTTATCCTTAAACCAAACGCCGTTTTTATTAAAGATAAGTTTTTTATTTAATGCAAGATTCTTTTTTTTCTCTGCTTTATTACTATACTTTGGGACAAAGGAATCTGATATAAAATAAAAAATACTAGATAATATAAATGCCTGAATTAAAATGATTCCTATAATTCTAGATATTGATATTCCAGCAGACTGCATAGAAATGAACTCCATATCTGATGACATTGCTCCTAGTGATAACATTGAGCCAATTAAAATAGCATATGGAAACATAACTTCTATACTTCTTGGAATATTTAAAATTATATATTTAGTGACTACCAGCATATTATAATTTCCAACATTGAGATACTTTAGCTCGGCTGTCAATGAAAAAAATATCTCTATAGAAGTTAACACGGCAAGACTAACTACTAATCCCGAAAAAAATCTATTGAATAAGTATCTATAAATTATCATCATTGCCTTCCGGGTATTTTAGTTCTATCTTGATAATAAATCCCAATTATTAATCCAACCATAATTAAATGTAGCCACCACAACCCTAAAAAACCTGGAGTTAATTCTAGTAAAAACATTTTTTTCGTAATTGACATTGCTATGAAGTATGTAAAATACACCAGCGCACCAAGAAAAACTTTGTCATATCTTCCTTTTCTTGGCGATGAATAACTAAGAGGAATCGCTAAAAATCCCAATATTAAAGTCGCAAGCGGGAGCATTAGTCTAGATTGTAGTTCTGCTGTTGATTCTAAATTATTAGACAATAATAATTCAAATGTGCTTTTAGCCTCAAGCTTAGTGTTTGTAAAAGCTACTAATTCTTGACCAAGCATAATTCCATGTTCTTGATATTTTGTAGTTCTAGTATTCCCATTAACAGATGATAATACCTCCGTAATAACCCCGTCCTTTAGCATAATAAACCTTCGATCCATCTCGTCTTTAAAATATGAGGCTGATTTTGAATTTTCAACTGTTGTACCCATGGCATCAGACGAGCTAAAGAATATCTCTTTTAGTAGATTATTTTCAGAACTTTCAATAAAAAAAGTAGCTTGTCCATTCTGAGAAGAGGTAAACCTTCCCGGCTTTATTTCTTCAATTCTTTCCTCACTGTTGAGCCTATGTTCTAACTTGTACCTATATTCTGTAGCGGATGGTGTTATATATAAGGAGAATAGTGCAACTATTAAGGATGATGGAAGTACTATCTTATTTATAATTAATGCTATATCTAATATAGATTGCCCCGAAGTTGATATGACTGCCATTTCATTATTATTATAAAACCTGCCTAAGGAAATAATTATCCCAAAAAATAAACTGATGGGTATAATATATATTGAATATTGAGTAATTTTGACAAGAATAACCGGAAATAATAAGTATGTTGGGAATGTCCCAACTGAAGCCTCTTCTATTAGTCTCAACATAGTATTAGATGATAAAATCACCATGAATATTAATAATACAGATAAGGATGATCCTAAGATTTCTTTCAGTAAATATTTTTCAAGAATTTTCATTATGATGATTTATTTTATCAAATTTTAACAAGTTTTTAAAAATAATGTTAATCTAGTACATATTCTCACAAAAAGGTAAAAACATGGACTATAAAAGCTTAATATCAGATAAATTAAAGGGTAATACGGATATATACCTTGTAGGCGTATTTAATGATAAAAAACTATCACATCTGAATAAATCTATAAGTAATGCCACATTAAAGCTTGCTGAAAAGTGTTTTGATAATAACAATTTTACTGGTGATATTGGAGATAATCGTACTTTTGACGATATAGAAAATAAATTTCAGATAATATTTTTTGGCTTAGGTGCCAAAGATAAATATGGACCTATTAATCTAAATAGATCTATAAATCTAATTATAAATAAAATAAAAAAAACAAATACTAAATCAATATCCTTAAATATTGATAACATAATATCTAAAAAGCTTGCCATATCCTTGGAACATATAGTTAGTTCTATTGAAAATGGTCTTTATAAATATTCTTATAAAAATGAAAAGGTTGCAGTCAAGATAAAAAAATGTAGTTTCGTTTCTAAAAACTTTATCCCATCTAAAATATTTAATTCATTGACATTAACAGGTAAGGCTATTTCAAATGGAATTAAACTAGCTAAAGACTTAGGTAACACTCCGCCAAATATATGCACCCCAACATATTTAAGCGATGAAGCTAGAAAGCTCAAGAAAATTAATAAATTAATCAAAATTACCGTTCTAGATGAAGCTAAGATGAAATCACTTGGTATGGGCTCATTACTATCTGTATCTCAGGGCAGTAAACAACCAGCGAAACTTGTCTCTATAGAATATATGCCATTAAAAAATAAAGCTCCAATAGTATTAGTCGGTAAAGGTATAACTTTTGATACCGGTGGTATTTCCCTAAAACCATCTCCAAACATGGATGAAATGAAATATGATATGTCTGGGGCAGGAAGTGTAATTGGCACAATGAGAGCATGTGCTGAAATGAATGTAAAAACAAATGTTGTTGGAATAATAGCATGTGCTGAAAACATGCCTGGGAGTCAAGCTACAAGACCAGGTGATGTTGTTACAAGCATGTCTGGAATTACAATTGAAATACTGAATACTGATGCTGAAGGACGATTAGTCCTATGTGATGCATTGACATATGCTAGAAAGTTTAAACCTAAATACATGTTGGATATGGCAACACTAACGGGAGCTGTTTTAGCTGGGCTAGGTAAATATCCAAGTGGCTTATTTTCAAATAGTGATAAACTTGCTGAATTGATAAAGAAATCTGCTGATAAAACAGGAGATCGTGTTTGGCAGCTGCCTTTATACGATGATTACTTCGAAGAGTTAAAGACAAACTTTGCTGATATACAAAATATTGGAGGAAGATATGGCGGGGCAATAACTGCGGCAGCTTTCCTAGCAAAGTTTACTGAAGGAATAGAGTGGGCGCATCTAGATATAGCTGGTACAGCTTGGGAAGTTGGTGAGAATAAAGGATCTACTGGAAGACCAGTAAGCCTATTAATTGACTTTATTTTATCAAATCAATAAATTGAAAAAAAGAGCCTATTTTTATATATTGAATGAGCATGACGATATAAATCTATCTGTATGCAAAATTATTAAGAAATATTATAATGATGGATATAGAATTCTCGTGATATCTGATAATGACGAGGTCATAGATGAAATTAATAATCTTCTATGGACATTTGAGCAACTCACTTTCATACCACATTCGACAAATACTGAATTTGACTCCACTACTCCTATACTTTTATATAAAAATAACTTTAAAAATGATTCTATAATAAAAAAAGACTATAATGTCGTACTAAATATAGATATGAAATTAGATACTAACGAGAATGAGCATGAGATTATAATAGAGATAGTTGGTCATGATGAAAATAAGAAAAATATATCAAGAGAGAAATATTTATATTATAAAAAAAATAATCTTGATGTAAGGCATGAAAATCTATAGATGGATATAAAATACTCACCAAAAGATCTAGAAGCTTCTATATATAAAAAATGGACGGATAATGATTGCTTTTCTCCTAAAGATTTAAAGTCAAATTACTCTATTGTCCTCCCCCCTCCAAATGTCACGGGTACGTTACACATGGGACATGCATTTCAACATACAATTATAGATATACTAATTAGATATAATAGAATGCTAGGTAAAAGTGTCTTATGGCAGCCAGGTACAGATCATGCCGGTATTGCTACGCAACTAGTGGTAGAAAATAATCTTGCTAGAGAAAATAAAACTAGACATGACATAGGCAGAAAAGCATTAGTTGATGAAATATGGAAATGGAAAGAGAAATCAGGAAATACTATTATTTCGCAAACAAAGAGAATTGGATCTTCAGCTGACTGGAATAGAAATAGGTTTACAATGGATGATGGTTTAAGTGATGCTGTCAAAAAAGTCTTTGTAACATTATATAACGAAGGAGTGATTTATAGAGGAAATAGATTAGTTAATTGGGATATAAAACTTCAAACAGCAATATCAGATCTAGAGGTGACTAATGTTGAAACAGTTGGTCATTTATATCATATAAATTATAAAATTGAAGATAGTAATAAAATGCTTACTGTTGCCACAACAAGACCTGAAACGTTATTTGGAGATACAGCAATTTGTATTAATCCAAATGATAAGCGATATAAAGAATTTATAGGAAAAAAAGCTAAGCTACCATTAACAGACAGGCTTATTAAAATAATAGCTGACGATTCAATTGATATAAACTTTGGTACAGGTTGCGTAAAGATAACTCCCGCTCACGATTTTAATGACTATAAACTAGGAAAAAAACATAACTTAGATTTTATTAATATATTGAATAAGGATGGTACTTTCAATAATAATGTTGAAAATAAATTTAAAGGCATAGGCATACATAAATCAAGAGAATTAATATTAACTGAGTTAAAAAATATAGGGTTGCTAGATAAAGTTGAAAGCTACAAAACTACTGTACCTATGGGAGAACGATCTGGCGAGATAATAGAGCCACTACTTACAGATCAATGGTTTATGAAAATGGAAGATCTTGCTAAACCAGCGATAGATGCTGTAAAAAATTCAAACATAAAATTTGTTCCTAAGAATTGGGAAAAAATATATTTTAACTGGTTAGATAATATAGAAGACTGGTGCATTAGCAGACAAATATGGTGGGGTCATAGAATACCAGCATGGTTTGATGAAGATAATAATATATATGTTGGCAATAATGAGGCTGAAGTAAGAGAAAAACATAAACTAAATATGGATGTTAAATTAGTTCAAGATAATGATGTTTTAGATACCTGGTTTTCATCTGCACTATGGCCATTTACAACACTAGGTTGGCCGGAAAAAACCAAAGAGTTAGACAAATATTACCCTACCAGTGTATTGGTAACTGGATTTGATATTATATTCTTTTGGGTGGCAAGAATGGTTATGATGGGCATTAAGTTTTTAGATACAGTTCCATTTAAAACAATATATATACATGGCTTAGTAAGAGACTCAGAAGGCAAGAAAATGTCGAAATCAGTTGGTAATGTAATAGATCCAATAGATATTATTGATGGCATAGAATTAGATAGCTTAACTGAAAAAAGAACCTCTAGTTTGGTTCAACCTAAGCTTAAGAATAAGATTATTAAAAAAACTAAAGATGAATTCCCTGATGGCATAAAACCATATGGGGCAGATGCTCTTAGATTTTGTTTTTGCGCCTTAGGGTCAACCGGAAGAGATATAAGCTTCGACTTAAAAAGGATTGAAGGATATAGAAACTTTTGCAACAAACTCTGGAATGCATCTAGATTTGTTTACATGACCACAGAAGATTATAAATATGAGGATAGGCTAAAATTTGATGATCTGACAAACTATGAGAAATTCATAATTGTAAAACTAGATGATCTAGTAATAGAATATAAAAAACATTGTACATCATATAGATTTGATCTTATGGCAAATTCATTATATAGCTTTATATGGAATGAGTATTGTGATTGGTTTGTTGAAATTTCTAAAGTTGAAATTGATAATGGAAATGAATATACAAAGAATGTATTAATTTATACACTTCAAATAATCTTAAAGCTTTGTCATCCTATAATCCCTTATATTACAGAAGAAATATGGAATGAGATGAATTCCCTAGGTTATACAAATGATCAAATATTGATGAATGCTAAATTTCCATCGCAACAAAAGATTTTTAAAGATAAAGCTATAGATGCTGAAGTTTCTTTACTAAAAGAGTTTATAAATAAAATAAGAAAAACTCGTAGTGATTTAAATATACATCCTAAGATTAAAATAGACATATATTGTTTTTCTAAAGATGTTTTGATTAAAAGTTTTTTAGATAATAATAATTCCATTATTTGCAGTCTTCTTAAGGTTCAAAACATATTTATAAATAGAGATTCTTTTAATATTAGTGAATGTATAACAGTTTCTTTACAGAACCTTAAAGTTTATATACCTATTAAAAATAAAATTGATATGGAAAAAGAAAAAGAACGTCTTTTAAAAAGCTTACTTAATTTAGAATTGAATTTATCGAAAATTGAGACTAAATTAAATAATAAGAACTTTATTGAAAAAGCTCCTTCTGAGATTATTCAAAGCAACTTCAACAAACAAAAGTTCTTTGAAAAAGAGATAGCGTCCGTAAAAGATTTGCTTGAATGCCTATCTAATTAATCCATATAATCTTTCTAAAGTAAACCTGAATGTACTTAAATCCGGTGATATTACAGCTTTAACATCATCAGCAATTTGCCTATAATTCGAAGCTTGACTGCCGATTAACACTATATTATCTTTATTTTCCGCCTCTTCTTTAAGTATTTTAATCTCATATGATTTTCTAGCTATATCTCTCGGGTTATTTAAAGCTATCACCATCGTCCTAGCTGAGATTTTTTTAGCCATAAATGTTAACTCATCATGAGGTATATTATTTCCCACATATGTAACGTCCCACCCTATATTTTGAGCAACGATAATATGCATTAGTGTATCTAAGTTTTCATATTCAGATGTGAGAGAGCCTATAATTATTCTTGGTCCTTCTTCTTTGGCAGACCTAAATTTAGTATATAAATTAGATAAACAGTTTCTTATTGAAATCTTTGAAAACTTTTCCTGTACATATCTAAGTGATCCTCGGCTACATTCATCATTTATATATGTATGTAGTGGTTTTAAGAATTCCATTAAAAAATCTGTTGTGCTTAACATCGCTACTGCATTAGACAACGCAACATCTAATCTGTTTGAATCCATTGAATCAATCGCTGATGCCGCTTCATCAAATAATTCCATGACAGTTCCAGTGCTTGGTCTCTGATAGGACCTTGTTGTATTTGACTCATCACCCATAACAAGTTCAAATAAATCATCATATGATAACTTTGCTATATCTCCAATTCTTCTTCCAGCATTGATAGCTCTCTTGAGTAACGTTAATTTCTCTATATCATCGTCTGTGTATAATCTGCGGTTTGTTTCTGTTCTCTGTGATATTACCGCATTATATCTTCTCTCCCAGGCTCTTATAACGTCAGAACTAATCCCTGTTCTTCTTCCAACTACTTGTATTAAATGTCGTGGTTTCTTAGATAATTCTCCTTTCACCTGTACAAATATCCTCCAATTAATTTAACGTAACTTTACCTGTCCCCTATTCTTATGTTTTTCATGCTTTTTGTCAATCTTTTGTTAGGATATTAACGAACAAGTATATAAATATCATCTTATCACTGTATTTTGTTCATATTGTTTGTTGACAAAGGCTATTTGTTATATTATTGTTATATACAAGATATAGACAACTGTCATATCTCCACCCCTTTATACTAAAGGCCGAATTCTACCCCCTTTCGGCCTTTTTTTTATACAGATTTCTTGTAACCATTGGGCCTCCACGAAGGCGAGATAACATCTGGTGAATCAAGTTTTTTTAATAAACGTGCCGGCTGTAATACTAAAGATCCAAACTTCTCATTGATCTCATCTATAGTAAAATCTAGACATAATTTATCAGGTATGCCTTTTAAGAATAAGTCATTTTGTATACCTATAGGTCTAGGATTTGTGGCTGTGATTTGTACTTGATATATGCCATCTTTGATTAAGTTGTTATTAATCAATTTAAGGCAGAGTTCAAAAATATCACCACCATGATTTGTATAATTAACTATTTTATATTTTTTGCTTACCCAATCATTTTTTTTACGGATACCAATTAAAAATATATTACTCTCATAACCATTCTGCCTCATCCTTCTTGCAACTTTTTCACTCATAAGGTGTAATATTTTTTTTATATCATATTCATTTTTTAAATTTGGAGATGTTATTTTCCCATGACTAAGTGATTTAGGTGTATTAACATGTAACTTTAATTCTTCAATATCCTTTCCTTGAGCCATCAACCATATTTTTCTTCCTATATTGCCAAATTTATCTCCTAATATGCTTATTGGAATATTCTTCATATCACCACATATAAAAACACCATGATAATTTAAAAAAGACTGTATACCATTGGATACTCCGCATAAATCTTTAACTGAATACTTAGATAATATGCCTTCTGAGTCATTAGGGTCCATTACTGTAATTCCATCTGGTTTTTTCATTTTAGCCGCGAATTTTGCATTTGATTTATTTGTAGATATACCGATTGAACATGGTAAGTTCAGTGATCTGAATAATCGATCTTTAACAAGATAAGCTGCATCTAATGGAGAAGAATATATTTTTTTACATCTAGTCAGATCTAAAAAAGCTTCATCAATTGAAAATATCTCAATATCTGGAGATATATCATATAATATTTTCATTATCTTTGACGATACTTTTGTATATTTTTGAGGATCAGAAACACATCTAAGTAACCCTGGACACTTATTTTTAGCGTCAGTAAATCTCATTCCAGTCTTGATGCCAAATGCCCTTGCTTCATATGAACATGTAATAATGCATGATCCTTTGGCTCCATTTGTAATTGCAATAGGTTGTCCCTGAAAACATGGCTTATCTCTTTGTTCAATAGACGCAAAGAAAGCATTCATATCAACATGCATTATTATTTTAGACCAATTATAAAATTTTGACCGTATCACTAATAGACTCTTATCTGCCCTATAACGATTCCCTGGATTGATATTCTCCCAACATCATACTTGGTTGAAGATAATTTCTTATTTGCAGGGATTAGCTCTACATAGTTTTTATTTAATTGTTTTATATACTTCAGCGTAACATCTTGATTGTCAATTAAAATAACTGCTATTTTAGACTTTAGTATCTTATTTTGTTTTTCAACAATGACCCAGTCTCCATTATTAATCCCAGCTTCAATCATAGAGTCACCCTGAACTTTTAAGGCATAACATTTCTCATTTGAAAATATATGATCTAGTTCAAGTATATCTTTATCAGGTACTGCTTCTATTGGGCCGCCAGCGGCTATTTTTCCAAAACCTTTAATCTTGATTGGCTTAACATATTCTATTTTGTTGATTTCCAGTAGGCCTCGGTGCTTATATGTTTTCTTTTTAATTACTTTGTTTGATTCTAAAGATTTGATATATCTATGTGCCACACCTTTTGAGCTTATACCAATACCTTTTGCTACTTCTCTTAATAGAGGTGACTTTCCATGTTTTTCTTGATACTTAATAATAAAATTATAAACTTGATTTTCTTTTTCTGTTAACATAAAGTTCTCATAAAGTTCTCACTAAAGAACTATAAGTTACCATATACCAAGGATTTTACAAGTGTATCATTCTAAAAAAATGGGTCATATGCCCATTGGAGGAGTCCTTGGCGTTGGCGAGGGCGACACAAATAGTTGTTTTCAGCACAGTTTTTTTTAATAGCACCTATATGTCTCGGGCCAAAAGCTTTCCAACGCATTATTTGAACTTTATCTATATCAGGCAATCTTCTTCCCATAGAATAGCGACAATACCATTGAAACCAACCAATAGGATCTTCAGGAAATATCCAACCTTTAGAAATCCAATGATCAATTGAAAGACCTGATTTAATATTAAAATAATTCATATTGATATCAAATTTTTCTTGGTTAATTTTAGCATTCTTGAACCATGACTTAGGATACTCGGTAATATCATTTTTAAAATAATAACCACCAAAAACACCATACTCCAACATTTCTTTTGGAGATAATTGAGGTTTAAATAGCTTGGTATAATTAATATCAGTCATAGTAATATTATAATTTATTGTCTAAAAGGTTTGTAAAATTTTTCATTGGCTAATTCAAGCATTTCATAATCTCCTCTGCTATTACCATATGCATATATATAGTCATACTTTAATAGATCATAAGATTCTAAAATTCTTGTAACTTTTTCAGGGCCATAACAATTCTTAGATATTAGGTTTCCTGTAATTTTGTTATTGAGAATTTCTAATTCTGTAGCAAGCAAAGATATCTTATTCTTCTCACACCATGGCAATAACCATAAATTAATTGATGCAGAGACAATTACTAATTCATCACCATTACTTTTATGCCAATTAATTCTATCAAGGGCTTTTTCCCTAATAAGTGGATCAAGCATGCTCAGAGAAAACTCTTTAGCTTTTTTTTTAAAATATATAATATCTATACCTTTAAAGAAATAAGTAATCAATCTTCTTTTAATTTCATTATTAGTTACTATTTTTAATTTATAAGCAATTAACATTGGAAGCAAAAGTATAATACCCTTAATGAAAGCTATGTCGCCTACAAAATATCTTATGAATTTAGCAGTACTATCATCTTTGGTTATTGTTCCATCAAAATCAAAAAAAGCTATCTTCATATCAGATACTCATTCGTTTAAAGATAAAATCAGGAATAATTTTTATAATTAACATAATTACTCTCCATATAAATGCAGAATAAATTATACCTCTGTTTGCTTGTTGAGAATCAAATATATTTATCGCAAGAGCTTTAGGGTTTGTGAAGAGAAATCTTGGAAGATTTGTTTGCATGCTCTTTTTGGTTTTAATAAAGCCTGGTATAACAGTCAAAATATTCACATTATATTTAGTTAAACTATTTCTTAGTCCATTCAGATAAGCAATAAAAGCTGCTTTTGTGCTTCCATAGATATAATTTTTGCCTCGTCCTCTAAGACCAGCAACAGATGTGATGCCAACGATAAAACCTTTTTGGCTCTCTTGAAATTCTATAACCGCAAGATTTAATAATGAAAGTGCACCAACATAGTTTATATTGATAGCATTACTAGTTTCTTCCCAGTTTAATAACGCCTTATTTTGGTCAGGATAATAACCTGCGACATAGATTATGCCTATAGGTTTAATCTTGAGAGAATCATAAAAATCTTTATGAGAATTTACATCTGTTACATCTAATTCACAAAGAATGACTTTATTATTATTTTGCTTTTCAAGTATTTCTGATTGAGACTGGATTTTTTCAATCGATCTGCCAGCTAAATATAAATTATAGTTATTTTTTGCATATACTGAAGCAAGTTCCATACCCAGCTCGCTCTTAGCACCTATTATTAATACATATTTCATTGTATTATCTTACACACAGCCCGTGGGTTTAGGTAATCCACCATATTTAGCTATTTTTTTCATGGGTCCGGACTCAAAAACATCATAAAGTTCTTTTGCTTTTCTATCCATTCCAAATTCCTTTGCAAATACTCTAACTGCTGGAACAGTGCCTGTCGCATTAAACATCTCACGCGCCTTCATGATATATTTTTCCACTTGATCAGTAATCTCAAACCCATCTTCTGTAGCCATCTGATTCATTACCTCGGTCGACCAATCACTCGTATTTATTAAAAATCCATCTGCATCTCTATCCATTATTTTACCTCTTCATCAATTTATATAATGTCCAACACTTTCTCTGGTGGTCTACCCAATATAGCCTTATTATCACTAACTATAATAGGTCTTTCAATAAGTTTAGGGTATTTAATTAGTAGAGTAAATATTTCCTCATCACTGAGCTCTTTATTTCTATAACTCTCAAATTCTTCCTCATGTTGTCTAATAAGATCGATAGGTTTAATACTCAATATTTTAAGCAAATTTTTTATTTCTTTTACTGTTATCTCTTCTTCTAAATAAAGTTTAATTTTAGGAGTGATGTTTTTATTTTTAATATATTCTAAAGCCTTTCGAGATTTACTGCATTTTGGATTATGATAAATTACTATACTTTTCACTATTCCCACTCTATCGTACCAGGAGGCTTACTAGTAATATCATATACAACCCTTGCGACACCATCAACTTCATTCACGATCCTAGTCGATATCTTGTTGAGAATATTATAAGGAATTTCGCTAACAGTAGCTGTCATGAAGTCAATAGTTTTTACAGCTCTGAGTGCTACAACATAGTTATATTGTCTTTGATCACCCATAACTCCAACAGACTTTATTGGTAAAAAAACAGCAAGAGCCTGACTAATTTTGTTATATAAATTATGTGTTTTTAATTCTTCTATAAATATACTATCAACATCCTGAAGTATTCTAACTTTTACTTCTGTAATATCCCCTATTATCCTAACTGCCAATCCTGGTCCAGGGAACGGATGACGCTCTATTAAGCTTGCCGGAATACCCAAGGATTTCCCAATTTTTCTAACCTCATCCTTAAATAATAATCTAATAGGTTCAACCAACTTCAATTTCATATCTTTAGGTAATCCGCCAACATTATGATGTGATTTTATAACATCGGATTTTGAATCTTTAGACGATGACTCAATAACATCTGGATATATTGTTCCTTGAGCAAGGAAATCTATATTTTTTAGTTTTTTTGCTTCTTTTTCAAAAATTCTAATGAAAGTTTTGCCTATAATTTTTCTCTTACTCTCGGGATCTTTAATATTCTTTAACTTATTAAAAAATATAGTAGACGCTTCAATGGTAATTAGCTTAATACCAAGTTTTTTAGAAATATTTTCTTTAACTTCCTTGACCTCATTTTTTCTCATCAACCCAGTATTAATAAAGATACAGGTAAGCTTTCTATCTATTGCTTTATTGAGTAGTGCTGCTACAACCGTAGAATCTACTCCGCCTGATAAAGCTAAAATTACTCTCTTATCAGAAACCTGTTTTTTGATATTAGTAATAATATCGTTAATTATATTTTTTGTAGTCCAAGTTTTCTTACAATTACATATTCGGAATAGAAAGTTTTCTATTATTTTTTTTCCATTGACTGTATGAGTGACTTCTGGATGAAACTGTAAACAATATATTTTTTTTTCACTATTATACATCGCAGCAAATTTAGTGTTACTGCTACACCCTAATGATTTAAAACCAATAGGTAATCTGATAACTTTATCAGAATGACTCATCCATACATTAAACTCTTGATCTTTTTTTAATCCATAAAATAATTTAGATGTCTTGCTTATCTTAAAAACAGAATGACCAAATTCTTTTTTCCTAGATGTCTGGACTTTACCTTTGAAAAAATCAGTTATAAGTTGCATACCATAACAAATGCCAAGTATTGGAATATTTGAGTCCAAAATATTTTTAGATAGTTGATATTTCTTATCGGATATTATCGAGTCTGGTCCACCACTTAGTATAATTCCAGCAGGGTTAAGTTCCAATAGCTCTTTTTTATTAATCCTATTAGATCTTACTACACTGTAGACACCAGATTCTCTGACTCGTCTAGCAATCAACTGTGTATATTGAGAACCAAAATCAATTATTAATATTAGATTCGGCATGCTTATCTAGTTTGATAATTTGGCGGTTCTTTTACTATCGTTACATCATGAACATGGCTTTCTTGTTTTGCTGATGATGATATTTTTATGAATTGTGTTTTATTTTTCATCGAGGGTATATCTTTACATCCTACGTAACCCATGCTTGATTTTAAGCCACCTGTTAATTGATGTAAGATTGTCTTCATTGTTCCCTTATATGGGACTCTTCCTTCAATACCTTCTGGAATAAGCTTGGATGACTTTTGTACTCCATCTTGAAAATACCTATCCTTAGATCCTTGTTGCATTGCACCAATAGAACCCATGCCACGATAAGCCTTATATGTTCTACCCTCAAAGAGTTCTACTTCCCCAGGAGCTTCATCTGTACCTGCAAGAAGTCCACCAAGCATAACGCTATCTGCGCCTGCAGCTAGTGCTTTAGCTATATCTCCCGAATACCTTATTCCGCCATCAGCTATAAGTGGTACTTTTTTTCTCTTTGCGTATTTAGCAACATTCATAATAGCGGTTAACTGAGGGACGCCAACTCCTGCAACAATCCTGGTTGTACATATAGAGCCTGGACCAATTCCAATCTTAATAGCATCAGCACCATTTCTAATTAAATCTTTTGCCGCTTCTGCTGTAGCAATATTTCCGACAATTATTTCCTGCTCAGGAAACTGTTTTTTAAGATGTTTAAGCATTTTAATTACTAGTTTCGAGTGCCCATGCGCAGTATCTATAACAATTACATCAGATTTTTGTTCTATAAGAGCTTCTGCTCTCTCAATGGAGTCAACATTCGTGCTAATGGCAGACCCAACAAGCAAACTTCCAAATCTATCCTTGGAAGCATTAGGAAAAGTTGTTGATTTTTGTATATCTTTGAAAGTAATCATACCTTTCAATTCATTTTTTTTGTTTGTAATTAGTATTTTTTCAATTCTATTCTTTCTAAGAGCACTGATAACTTCTTCTTTCGTATAATCTTCGTTAACAGTAACTAATCTCTCTTTTGGAGTCATGATTTCTGAAACTTTTAGATTTAAATTCTCTACAAATCTAAGATCTCTGTTAGTCACGATACCCACAAGAATATTATTATCGACAATCGGTACCCCTGATATATTATATTTTTCTGTAATCTCATTAATTTCGCCTATGGTCATTAAAGGTGAAGCAGTCACTGGGTCGCTAATAACGCCGCTTTCATATTTTTTAACAAATCTGACCTGTCTGGCTTGTTCATCTATTGACATATTTTTATGAATAATGCCTATTCCTCCTTCACCAGCTAAAGTTATTGCCATTTTAGATTCTGTTACAGTATCCATGGCTGCTGATAAAATTGGAGTTTTTAATTCAATATTTTTTGTAAGTTTAGTTGTCAATATGACATCAGATGGCAATATCTCAGAATATTGAGGCACTAAAAGGACATCATCGAATGCAAGTCCCTCTTCTTTTATAATAGTGTTAGATTTATCTGAATTTGTTGAAATTACCATTCTATATTATACATATTAAAGCTATTATAGGAAATACTAAAATTAATAAATATGAAAATTTTCAGCGTAGAAGAATTACAAAATATCATACGAAATTTGATTATAGGTGAATTTAATTATCCTATTAGTATCAAGGGTGAGGTAGCTAACCCTAGAGTTTCACCGAGGGGACATCAATATTTCACTTTAAGAGATGGTGATGGTATTAGCCAAAGCAGCATTAATTGTGTTATTTTTAACGGGCAATTAGATCAAAATATTAAAGATTATGATACCAAGGAAGTATTAATTAATGGCAATATCGACCTTTATAAAGGTAATGGTAATTGTCAAATTAAAGTGGCTGACATAGCAGAGTATGGAGAAGGTGAGTTAAAAAAATCCATAGAGCAGACAAGGCTAAAGCTTGAAAAAGAGGGATTGTTTGAACATAAAAAATTACTACCAAAGTATCCTAAATGCATAGGGCTAATTACATCTCCGGATAGCCATGCACTACATGACGTATGCTCAAAACTTAAATCTAGATATCCAATAAGTAATATAATTATATATCCAAGTTTAGTACAAGGTAGATATGCTCCAAATAATATAATCAAACAATTAATTAGATGTAACAAGGATAAAGATGTAGATTTAATTTTACTAATTAGAGGTGGTGGCTCATTAGAGGATCTAATGGCATTTAATGATGAAAATCTAGCACGAGAGATACATGCCTCAGAGTTGCCAGTAGTAACTGGAATTGGTCATCAACCAGACATTACAATATCAGATTATGTAGCAGATGCCTCATTAGAAACGCCAACTGCTGCTGCAGTTTACATAACACCTGATCAATTTGAGTTGTTACAAAGAATAGGTGATGCTGAAGAACGGATTAAGAGCGCTATACAATTAAAGGTTAAATATAAAAATGATCAACTTTTGAATAGGGTTATGAAAATACAAAATTATAATCCTTCAAGGATAATTAATAACCTTAAAGATACGAGAAATAATATAGACAAGAATTACCATAATGTCGTTAAAAATATTCTTAATGAATTAAATGCAAAATCTGCGCATCAGCTAATTAGGCTGAAGCAAACAAAAAATATACTGACTGAAAAAGTTACTTCAACAACTAGATCTCAAAAGAATACTCTAAATGAGATGAATCAAAAAATAATTAGTATAATTGCCAATAGAACAAGTACATATAGAACACTTTTGAACGAATTAGTATCATATAATCCCCAGGAAGTATTAAAAAAGGGATATTCCATAATTAGAGATTTAAATGGAGGGTTAGTTAAAAGTAGACATGATTTGGATAAAATACAATCATTTAGTGCAGAATTTAAAGACGGAGTAACAATAGTAAAAAAACCATCGAGTATTAAATAAAAAATGTCTTGCTATAAATTTGATGTAGATGCAAAATATCACATTAACCAATTATCTTTAATTATATGAAAAGAGATCTATCAAAGTTTTTAGAGTTTAAGCCATACAAGCCAGCAAAAGGTGAGAAATATATGGCTGCTAAACAAATCATGCATTTTAAGACAATCCTAATAAAATGGAAAGAACTGCTAATGAAAGAAGCGGATAAAACAATGGAGCACATGAAGAATGATTCAACTAAACTTGCAGACCCAAATGATGCTGCAACACAGGAAGAAGAGTTCAGATTAGAACTTAGAACAAGAGATAGAGAAAGAAAACTAATTCTGAAGATTGATCAAGCACTTCAAAGAGTCGATGATGGATTCTATGGTTTCTGCGAAGATACTGGTGAGCCTATCGGTATAAAAAGATTGGAAGCTAGGCCAATAGCAACATTATGCATTGAAGCACAAGAAAGACATGAAAGAATGGAAAAAACTCAGGTAGACTAAACTTTTCATATTTTCATCATGAAAAATATAGAATCCAAATTAACAGAATCAAGAAAATATAAGCCAGATGCTCAATTTTCATCTAATGCTAATTTAAATCCAAAACTACTAAAAGAATTAAATTCCTTATATAAAAAAGACCCTGATAAATTTTGGGCTAATCTAGCTAATAAAGAAATTAAATGGATTAAAAAATTTAAATCTATATGTACAGGAGATGCTCCTTTTTACCAATGGTTCAAAGAAGGAAAATTAAATATCTCAGAGAATTGTCTTGATAGACATAGAGGTAATAATAAAAATGCAATTATACATATTACAGAAAATAACCAAAAAAAGATTATATCTTATGATGACCTTTATCTCTTAGTAAATAACTTCTCATACTCATTGAAGAGTATTGGTTTAAAAAAGGGTGATAGGGTTATAATTTATATGCCTACTATCCCCGAATCAATTATAGCTATGCAGTCATGCGCGCGATTAGGATTAATTCATTCAGTGGTATTTGCTGGATTTTCGTCTGAGTCTTTAAAAAACAGAATCAATGATTGCTCTGCAAAAGTTGTTATCACTGTAGACTCATTTATGAGAAATGGCAAAGTAATACAAGCCAAAGCTATAGTTGATGAAGCTTTAATGAATGAAAACTGTCCAACAATTGACCAATGTATAGTATATAAAAATCTTGGAAAGAAAATAATCTTCAATGATAGAGATTTATGGTGGCATGAAATATTGTCACCTAAAACAGAAATTGTTGAACCTGAAGTTATGTCATCAGAAGACTCTTTATTTATTCTTTATACTTCTGGTTCAACAGGTAAACCTAAAGGGATTATTCATAGTACAGCGGGATATTTACTAAACTGCATAATTACAAATAAATGGGTTTTTGACTTAAAAGAAAATGATATCTTTTGGTGTACAGCTGATATAGGGTGGATAACAGGACATAGTTATGTTGTTTATGGGCCCTTGGCAACAGGTAGTACTATCCTAATATATGATGGAGCCCCTACGTTTCCCAAACCAGATAGATTTTGGGATATTATAGAAAATAATAAAGTAACTATCTTTTATACAGCGCCTACAGCAATTAGAACATTGATGAAGCTTGGTGAAGACTTGCCTGATAAATATGATCTAAGCTCATTGCGATTATTAGGGACAGTAGGTGAGCCTATTAATCCTAAAGCATGGGTTTGGTATCAATTGAAAATAGGCAATAAAAAATGTCCTATAGTAGACACATGGTGGCAAACAGAAACTGGGGCAAATATAATTGCTCCAATTCCAGGTGTTACACTTACGACACCAGGCACATGTACAAAACCCTTACCGGGCATAGAGATAGGTATAATAGATGATTATGGTAATAATGTAGACTCGATAAATGAAGGCGGAAATCTTGTAATAAAAAACCCCTGGCCTTCAATGCTAAGAGGGATCTGGGGAGACAAAAAAAGATATTTAGATACATATTGGAAAAAATATAATAATAAATTTTATGTTACTGGTGATACCGCTAGGAAAGATAAGGATGGAAATATATGGATAATGGGTAGATCAGATGATGTTGTGAATGTTTCTGGACATAGACTTGGTACCATGGAAATAGAATCTGCAATCGTCTCTCATCAATATGTTGCTGAAGCTGCCGTAGTTAGTTATAAGCATGATGTAAAAGGTGAGGCAATACATGCTTTTGTGACACTAAAAAATAATTTTATATCTTATAATAATTCAGACTTTTCAGATGATTTGAGAGAATGGGTTAAAAAGAAAATTGGTTCTATTGCTAAGCCGGAAAGGATTTCTTTTTCTGATGCTCTACCTAAAACAAGATCTGGAAAAATTATGAGGAGGTTATTAAGGAATATTGCTAGAGGAGAAGATATAACCGGTGATACCTCTACATTAGAGAATGAAAACATATTAATACAGTTAAAAAATATTCTATAAAAAAGGCCATGCATGTTTGCATGGCCTAAATTTGTAACTATATAGCTAACTTAGTTAATAAAAACTAGTCTATATCTTTCATTGTTAGTTTTACACGACCTTGGCCATCAATATCAAGTACTTTAACCTGAACATCATCACCTTCAGCCATAACGTCTCTAACAT
>ERZ1046148.640-NODE-640-length-20255-cov-5.202673_pt1 | contig 20255 bp, 14 predicted proteins | sample MGYA00383090_ERZ1046148 | MGnify/ENA primary metagenome ERZ1046148 (study PRJEB29581, sample SAMEA5548360) | metagenome | biome: marine; feature: coastal; material: water | depth 25 m | study: Short-term variability in the microbial, nano- and picoplankton... | reverse complement strand
TTAGCAATTTGTTTTTGTAAAAGACTCTGCATCTGAGTCATTTCTCGCGCCTGTACGGAATTTCCAGGCTTGAATAGTATTTTTAAATATCCCTTATTGATATCATAGTCATCAAAATAAGGTGTTACATTTAGATTTAAGGCCATATTTACTTTCTTTCAAATTTATTAAAATTCGAAGACAACTTTAATATCTTCTATTTGGTCTACTGCTCTCGCAACAGGTTGTCTATTTTCTACATAAAGGACTTTACCGGATCCCGTAAGAACGTCGAAGGTAGATTCATCAGTGGTATTGAAATCAGGGTGTTTTGGACCACGATACAACTCTTCAGTTGCGGGTGGGTTTCCTGAAGTTGCTTCCTGTGGATCTGCAACGATTGCAATCTGTCTAAACTGCGCCTCTGCTCCCGTAACAGGAAACATAACTTTGGTTTTATTAACAGATTGGTCATCAAGTCTGCTGGCCTGTTCATCATACTCCAATCTCATTGAGATCATACAGTAGTAACCTGCCAATTCTTCGATTGCATCAAAACCATGGCCCATATCAGGAGAAATGATAGGTTTTATTTTACATGCATTGACATTAGGATTTCCACTCGAATCAAATGCAGGAATATGATTAGTAACGATAGTTGCATTATCAACATGTGTCCAATTTTGTCCAGCAGCGGTTATAACAATTTCTGTAATTTTATTTCCACCCGAAACTAATCCGTATGCAGAAAATCCACTACCGTTTCCAGAAATAGTAACGCCTGGAGCCACAATAACATTTGTTCCAGTTCCGCTAAATCCACTACCTGTTCCGATATCTACAGTGGCAGTAACATTACCACCACCATTATCAACCCACCCTGTAATTTCAAGGTTTTCGTTATTATCCAAATCAATAATATGATATCCAATATAATCAAGAGATGCGTTTGGAACTCCAACTAAAGTGGCAGTATTGCCGCTTAAAGTACTTGCACCGGCCGGCCCAGCATTTGAAAAATTGATATTTGAATGATAACCAATCCCACCTGTCAGACCATTTCCAATTTCATTTTCTAAAATTTTAACATGTTCTATCTGATTTGCAACTTGTGCGGCGGCAGTTTGGACTTGCCACTGCACGCCCTGTGCAGTAGAATTTAAAACACCAGTAGGCATATAAATAATTGTGTCAATAGGAATATAATCCTTTGTCAAGAATTTTAGTGCATCTGCTAATTTGATAGAATACATATATTTCCAAATATAACCATCAGAAGTACTTTCGAAATTTGTCGTCGAAAGTGTAGTTGGTTTGACTGTCGATGCTACGGCGATACCTGTGGTTGCATCGTCTACAAATCTTTGGTTGTTAATACACTTATAAACATTATACTGGTTTGATGTTTCAGTGATAACATATCCATTAGGTATAATTTCTTCGGGTGAGTCGTGCTCATACATGGTATAAACGCGGCCAGACGTCCAGTTGATTCTTGGAATTGCGAGAGTCATATCGGCATAATTGATTTTTTTAAATGCAAGACTTTCTGCTTTTGTTTCATAACCATATCCAATAGAATCTTGTGGTGTTGGTGGATTTGCATCATTAACCCAAGGTGTATGTTTTGCAATTGCCATATATAAGTTATTATACACTGCGAGGCCCTGATGTTTCCATACAAGAGTCGAACCGTCCGTAAGACTTGTGGGTGTGGGCCCAGTTCCTTCAGCGGCACTAGTTCCTGCCACAAGCGCGATAAATAAATTTTCATTATTTACGATCACATCACCTAGATTGTAATTTTGCCCCGCACGCCATACAGGCGCAGAACGATTGATTGACTGTAAGAATTCCTGTGCATTGAAAATTCTCAGTTTATTAGTAATAATTGCTGCCATTTGTCTGCCTTTTTTATATCGTTTGCGATTTTATATCTATTTATAATCTTTTTAATCGGCTAAGGTCGAATTTATATTATTATTAATCTCTTCCAAAGTTATCGGTGGTGTATTCTTGTCATAAGTCGTTATTGATGCTTCCGGTGCAAAATTAGTTTTTGCGTGTAAACTTCCATCTTCGGAGTATCTTAAAAATGTACTTTCGGTCATTTGATTCTCGTCATAGTCGATTCTGTCTACATTATAGTCTAATAACTGTAACTTTTCATTAAATTTAAATCTTTCTACTGATAAATTAGTCGGGCCCATACGTTTTCTTGTATTTGAATTTGGTGTTTCTTCACTCATAACTAAAAATGCAGGCCGAATATCAATATAAGAATCTAATACTGCTCTATATTTTCTGTCTGTTTTTTCAGTCACTTCAGAAATTCTAGTATTTCTCCATTTATGGTCTGTACCATCTGTATTTCCAACCCAATCGCCATCGGCAGATGCATCTATTGGTAAATAGTACCACATATTGTAATTGTTGCCTCTGCGGGGGACGTATGATAAACCATTGCCCTCTGAGAGATGGCGGGTCTGCCAGTAAGGAGAGTCATAAATTTCTTCAGCAGGACTGAATAACATAGCTGACAATCTTTCCCAAGGATAAATATCTGTAAAATAAAACTTGAAACGCTCTAATGAACGCCAAGTCGTATGCAAGGTTGGAACATCGCCCTCTTTATTATTATTAAATCTTCCAGAAATATTTATAATCATTTTTTCATCGCGAGGATTTGCCCCATCCATAATAGCACCAACCCAATAATTTGCGTTTCTATCAACATTTCCTCTGAAAACGGTGTCCCATCTAAATTCTACTTTATTTGTCTGATAAGACGGTGCTCCATAATCAATCGGCAAATTCCCATATTTACCTAAGAATTGTACATCAAAAGTAACTCTCCGGTCTATAGGACTATCCCAAAATGTAACTGAAAGAATTTTATATTTTCCCCAAGATTGAGTATTTAACCATTCATCGTCTGTTACTATCATATCTGATGTATCGTATATTGTTACCGTGTTACCAATGATTTCAGACTCATAATAATAACCATAATCCTTGCCGGACGCATCTTTATAATTTAATGCAATCTTTTTGACATCATACCAATCATATGCATCGACGTCATCAGCACCAAGTAATGCATACCGTCCCGTTCCTTGGTCGACACTTGCCGCGCCTACTGTGTCGTCAGAAACCTCGCCCCGACCTACACCATTATATAAATTAACAGTGTTTCCATCATCGTCTATATAATCTGTATAACTGTCGGCTGTTTCTTGTCTATTATCGTAAGAAATTTTCAATCCTGTAGAATTTAAGAAATTTGTATCTTGTGGAAGTGTGTCAAAACTAAGATAAGTCCATCTTCCCGCGCCGTCCATATTTTTCATTTTTACATTGATATTTTTTATGATCTCATATATCAATTGTTGCCAGACCTCTGTTCCTCTACGAACTTCTGCCTCACTGACAGATGCGTATTCCCCAAACATCATAAGTCCAGCGGGGTGTAAAACTTTCTTAACAATCTTACGCCATTCGTCGATATATCTTCCTACCTTTACGACATACGAAAAATCCTGCCACAGATAACTATCGGTAATTCTGTTTTCATCCGACAAAAATCCACTCTGAGTTTTAAAATCACCTGCTGAAACACATAAAGGTCCAACTATTGCATTAACTACAGCCTGACCATCTCCAATGCCTGTGAGATCAAAAGTTGGGGCCGTATCGTAATCAATTCCAAAACCATCGTTTGCACTATTAAGGTGTGCGTCATTTATTCTTATCTTATCAATACCACCAATGTTTGTACCGTGACCGATAAACATTGCACCCATACCCATAGAATCATAACCTAAACTTTGTGACTGAACATACCCATTCGGAGATCTAAAATATCCAAAACCACCTGTAACCAAATGTGTGTCAACTACTTCAGATCTTATTTTCGCATCCCATTTAACACGCAATGCCCTACCATCTGGTAATTGATATGTAGAATAGACATTGTTTACAGAGTCAAAAATTCTTAATGATATTTTATTTTTGTTAGCGGTTGGGGCGTCACTGTCATATATAACGTATTCTAAATTATCCGTCAGAGTTGCAAATGCTTTTATATATACCTTATCGTTTTCGTTCAGGGCAGGAGAAAATGTAATTGTTGTTCCACTAGTTGCAGTAAATCCACTAAGAACATTTGCGTCATTTATCTTGACCTTTACAACTTGGTTGGGGTCATAATCAAGGTAATGAGTCGTTTGTGCATCAGTCGCAATAAAATTCGATACGACAGGAATCGACTGTCTGACATATTCTACACTTGGAACCGGATTTGCATATATCGGCGACAATGCTCCGCCAGATTTTGGATTTTCAGTTCCATCATCTGTTATCAATGTATCTGGTCCGGAAACATATTCTTCGTACCTACGTCCCGAAGTAAACCTTAAACTACCAAAAAATCCTATAGTATGATCTCCGACACCGAAATCGGCTGCGACACCTTGACGAGCACCCAAATATACGGTAGTTCCTGTAACATATTCTAACAATTGGTTTGCAGTCGTATCAACTCTTTCACCGTTTACATATAAACTCGTTTCTCCGCTGCTAAAATAAATCGCAATATGATTCCATTGTCCAAATGATAAAACTGGTGTATTGAGTGTGGTTGTATCTCTGCCTTGGGCAGTTCCATCAGACTTCGATAAAATCAAATGTCCATCAGGATGTTGTGCCAATAAAGTTTTCTGTGCGCCAGTAGAAAGTTCGTTAAATGATAACAATCCTGATTCTGTCGCACCTAATGTTGTAATCGCAGTCGATTTTCTAAAATACCAGAAATCTATCGACAACTCATCACTTGTTAGGTGTTCTGTGAATTGTTTATCTATATCATCAGTCCTGAGATATCCATGATTGGTATATAATGCCACCTCACCAACTTGATCTAACTTTGAAGAAAATCCATCTTTAATCCATTGTTCTGACATTTGGTGGCCAGGAATTATCAAACTATCACCTACATGATAATTTCTACCACCATTAGAACTAATTGATACTGCACAATTTTGAGTACCAGATATATCAATATCAAAAATCGCCCCAGAGCCCACACTGTTTTGTGGTTTTACTTTAGTTACGGAGTCTGCATTTAAGGCAGTACCTATAACATTTGTTATACCTGTTATACCACCCGCAATATCAACACTAGATATAACAAATGTTAAATTGTTGATAGAAGTACCACCAAGTTCTGTACCGGCTATTGTTATTGTTTCGCCAACAATATAATTTCTGCCTCGGTCAGTGAGAGCCGGATATCTTACATCATATGTTGTACCATTTTGTACAACATTGAATCGTGCATCGTATCCAGAACCGCCTGATAGGGCCGCCCCAAAGGTTACTTTATGTGCATCGGGGAGGACATATCCACTTTGAACACTAAATGTATTGATGACACCACCGCCAGAAATACCACTGACACTAAACAATACAATTCTTCCATCGTCATCAACAGCGTTTACAATAATAAACAATGAATTTGATGCATCTGTTCCGCCCAAATCACTACCCGCAATCGTAAACGTATCCCCAACTTCATAATTGCTAGTAGGAGAAAGCGTACCCCCATCCAGATCGCTCAATAAAACGGCCTGTTTATGTGTGTATGGTAACTGTGCATCAACATCCCAAACCGCACCTGTTCCATTTTTTGTGGTGGTGGTATATCCAGTAGAATTTATATCAGTATATGCTGCGCCACCAGAAACACTAGTAACATTAATAAGAATATCATTCTGTCCATCTACCCCATTTCTTCCTAATTCACTACCAAGAATTTTCACTACATCCCCAACTACATACAATTGAGATGCGGTATTAGAGTTTGTCGTGACATTTAATGTATCAAGAGTTGTGTTCCATTCTAGGTCGAACAACAATCCAAAACCATGTCCCTGATTCAGAAATGCTTTTTGATCTTGTAACGTCACTGACTGTGGAAAAATAGATGCAGAGTTTGTTGGTAAATTTAATGTGCCTAGTGTAATATTGACTGTAAGAATAGCCCCAGTTGCTGCATCAACGGATGCCACATCAAATTTTAAGTCGGAAAGATACCTTGATTCTGTTACAGAATTATGATTTAGGTTTATAAGCTCTGGTGTTGGATTCCGCACCGACATATCTTGACTTTTAAACCTATACGATTCTACACTACCCTTATCTGCTTGGTTTGCATAATATCCCCAATACGGTACATCATTTTTTAAAGTTTTTCTATCAAACGAATAAAAAGTTTCGAATCCATGTAAATAAAATACATCATCGCTGAGAGTATCCAAATTTTCTATGGATACCAGAGTATTTTTTGCATTAGTTGGATAAGGAAGTGGATTAGTGCCATTGACATCTTGTTTATTATCATCATCCATCGTCGCAAGATCTATTTCAAAAATTGTTTCTGGATACTCACCGGCTTGTGGATTTTGTAAAAAAACAACTTCATAATTTTCATTCTGGCCTCTAATATCTTCAACCGTTGCCACTGCTCCCGAGCCACCAAGTCCATCTGCATTAAATTCTATATGTTCTCCGGTAATATATCCATCGCCACCAGAAACAATTTCTAAATTATCAATAGCACCTTTAGTTGTATGTTCAATAAATGCAGCAAACCCCTGGCCACTACCACTACCATTTGTGGCATAATAGTTTTGCAAACTAAGATTTCTAGGATAATTTGATCCGGGCGATACAATATCAAATCCAGTTACGCAATTATAAAGAGCTTCCGTAAAATTAGTTCCGTTTTGTTGATCTACTCTGATTTCTTCTTTTGCAGTAAATTCTCCAACTACATTGGTAATATAATATTCTCTAAATTTATAATCGCCTAATGTTTTATCTTCATAACTTTGAACAGTTGCACTCGCATTTGAAGTTGTTCCTGTTATTCGATATGGATCTGCAATTTTAGTTCCTTTTGGATTTTCTAATTCTGTTGGTTTTGTACGAACGCTTACAGTAGTTTCCCATTGGTTATCACTTGTTTTGAAGGTAAAATCTTTTGGATAATAAAATTCTATATCCTCATTGAATAGGGCCCGAAACAAAAATCTATAAGAATCTTCAGAACCTTTAGACTGATAAAATTCTTTCATAAATTTCAGAAAATTTGCCTGATTTGTATAACTACCCTTTTTCTCTTTCGATTCGCTTGCAACTTGGGCGATTGCAATATCACTACTATCAACTCCGATAGGAGGTTTAAATGTTGAAAGATTAAATCGTACTTTGATTAAATCATTAATTCCATATGTGTACGGATCAGCGTTCCCATCTATAAATGTAATTTTATTGCCTGATAAACTATAATCGACATTTTCTGTCAATTCCGAATAATCACCTAGAGAACCTAATGGATCTTTATCAGGAGAGGTGAGAAATTCAGATATTTCTTGCGTAGTTGTAAATCCACCACGGGCAGAACCATTGGAATTAATGAAAACTCTGATATTAGTTACAACAGTATCAAAATCTCCGCCGAAATAATAGAAAGGATTAAAATAATCTAACTGAAAAACAGAAGAAACACCATCTGTTAGCCAGTGTTGATCGGACAAACTTTCTACCGTAGTACCCGTATCAGATTCTTTGTTCTTTTTTTGGTTTGTTTCAGATGCGGTGTCTATTGCAGATTTTATTCTAACTATGGTAGGCCACACTGACGCCAACTCATCCTTAAACATAGATGTGAAAATGTCGATAGTTTTGTCTATGTCTGCATAATTTTCAAGATTTGTTGTCCTATGCGATGGATTCGACTCTTCTGCCATCCACTCATAATACAATTCCAAAAATCTAACGAATATTTTATAATCATCGTCTGATGCAATATATTGCGGAAGTTGTGTCTTTATGCGGTCTGCGATATTAGATATGTTGTTTTTCTGCATTTTTAGTATCCACCACCACTAGATCCAGAACTACCACTACTAGATCCAGAACTACCACTACTACTAGATCCGGCATTACTACTATAGACTCTATTTACAGAAGCAGTGGGGCCCACGGTAGAGGTTATAGATCCACTTGCTGTATTAAAACTGGTTTCTACACTTCTAGAAACGATCACTCTTTGGGTTGAAATTTCATAATTTTCATTGAAATCATCTGTATCTGGCAACATGGTAATTTCCAATTCGTCAAGATCCAAATAAATTATCTGATTCCTAACAGGAAAGATATCATTCGACGCAGGAACAGCCACAATGCCTATAGAGTCCCCTTGTAGTACACTTGTGATTGATACACCAAACATTACTATAGTTCCGGTTGCATAATTTACAGTGCCACTCAGCGTGGTGCTATATACCTTTGAGTTGTTTGCTGTAACGGTGTAAAACCTGAGAGTACCCAAATTATTATCGTCAAGATAATAAACATCAGTCGAACCAGAAACATAAAATCCATTAGAATATATACTGCCCGGCTGTAGTGCATTACTAAAATTGAAAGTATATTCTGCGACTGTATTATATGTCACGGCCTGTTCATTTATAAGAGACATGGTTGTAAGGTTGTTAGTTATTGAAGCGTCTGTTTGGTCGATCGCGGCCAATAATTGTGAATACCTAAAATAACTGTTAAAGTCGTTTAGAAATTTTTTGTTATAATCTATAATTGAATTTCTGACTGAATTTTTTAGTTCGCTCTCTTCTATAAGAGTTGATTCATCGTCATATTTAACCTGAACAGTTAATTTTAGTCTTAGAAATTCTGGATCTATGATAACAGGTTTCAGAGATATGACCGAATAATTTTGAGTCAATTTTGTAATAATATCATCTTTTTCGCTAGATGACAAATACAAACCATTATTAGGTTTTATAGACATAAAAATTCTTCCGTATTGCGGGGGGTCGTTATCCTCTCCGCCCCACACGTTCATAGATTCTGCCTGTGGAAATATTTTTGGAATAATAGTCATGTAATCTCTGGCGGTGACTGCTCTATTTTGTCCCTCGAAAGTTCTTGGTGCATAGAATTTAATAGATTCTACACTTTCCTTATCAGCACCACCGAAAGTCCTACCGATAATTACCAAATTATTTGGCGCAACGCTTTCAGAAGAAAGCCTCAGTCCATTAATACCTGACTTCCCAAGTAAAGACATTGTACCTGTGAGTCCGTTGACAGCAGATCCATCTGTTATCAAATATGTCAAATTTATAATATTGCCAGTTACTAATTCTTTTCCTAAAACACCATCACCAAACAATACCTCATATTTCTCATCGTTAGATTCTTGCAAAAAATATGCCTTTGTTATATCAGACAACCTCATCGTATCAGAGTTGATTTTAAATTCTTCGTAGTAAGAACTTTCTAAATTTTCACGAATCAATACTCTTAATGTACTTGTATCAACATTTGAATTTGATATCAAAAATTTCTGATTAGGGTCGGAAGTATCAACAGTATAATTTTCCGAAACCTCTATGCCCTGCACAACCACAAGATCAAATATCTCATATACATGTTTGTATTGTCCATCGCCCAAGTCTTCAACTCTTTGCCTGTCAACCAACCGAGTGATATCCGGAACAAACCTATAATCGATTCCTAAATCAGTAAATTTAAAAACAAAATTTCTATCTATTTTCAGTACTGACAATTCTGAATTTGTCCGGCCGGTGCTATTTGTTATTTCGAAAGTTGCAGAAATGGTAGCCCTTGCTGCTCTGGAAGATGTTGGTAGATAACCAAGAAGTTTTGCCTTGGATGCCACATTATTTCTCATTCTCGCCGTATCCAGAAACATTTCGTTTGCGATCATATTAAGATAGAATGAATTATAATATGTATTATATGATAACAAGTCTGTCAAACTACTAAGTGCAGAACCTTCAAAATTATAATCAGTGAAAGTTGCATCTGCAGCCATATAATTGGTAATAGAATTTTTAATAGAATTAAAATCTAATTCTGATATGTTAATATTTTTTGGCATCTATCTTACTCTTTTTACTTTTAGGTTATATGTTAGAACCTCTGTCATTGGTATCACTCTATAAACAACTTGTATGTTTATAAGATTTTTATCGGTACTACCGGCTGTAGCATTACCACCAACTTGCCGCCGCATTCTTTTATCACGCAATGATGTAGAGTCTCTATCTGGAGTCAAACTTACACTCATAATCGCAACTCTTGGTTCGTAATTAATCAATGCTGCTTTTATTCGTTCAGTTATATTTATTTCCAATGCGCTAGTACCATTTCCAAAATACGGGATCTGTTCGAATAAAGTGTCATAAATATTTCCACCAAAATCAGGTTGAAATGGTCTCTCGCCCCTATTCGTTAAAATAATGTTTGCAATGCTTTGTTCAATAACAGGATATCGAGACCTTCTATGGTTGTCCACCAATGTACGAATATCAGTCTTTTTACCAAGAAGTTGCCTTTTGGTAAATTTTAAATCAAAATCTGTGTTTTTTACTGTGTCGGCGTATGCCATTTTTACGTTCCTATGGGTTTAAGTCTATTCGTGGGGCCTTAATTGTGGTGTTACCACCACTTTTGGTATCAAGAGTTTTTCCAATATCCGCATTCACCGCACCAGATACCTTTATATTGACGTCTTTATCTACAACAATATTTAGAGTACCACGCACATATATGTTATCATTACCAAAGACGATCTCATAATTATCTTTTATTACTTTTGTAACCATACTTCCATCTGGGTGCATTTCTTGGAATGTTCCAGTTCTATGTTCAAGATTTATTCTCTCCGCGCCTGGAGTATCATCAAATTCTTGGAGATGGCCGCTCTCAGTAAACAAGACTTTATTGTATGGATATTCGGTTGCATATGGTGATGCCGGTTCAGAAAATAATTCTGTTGTCACTAGCGTTTTATTTTTTTCCTCGACGGCATATGGCTTCGGTGGTGGAGAACCACCACCTCCAGCCTGGGCAGGTGCAGTAGAATAACCATCCGTTGTAGTCTGTCCAGCAGCCTCGGCAGCGTCCTGTTGTGCCCTACTAGAAGAATCTTGTACAGAATCGGGTGCCTTTTCCCATATCACATCTCCATCTTTTAAATTCGATGTCTGCGGGCCCCCATCAGCACCCGAAGTACCCGCAACCGTTGCCCTAAAGACAGTCTGTTCAATATACGCAGATCCATCTGCGCCTTTCAACATACGCCGAGCATTAGTTTCATGTCCAGACATTTGATTATTTACTTTATCTCTGACCGTACCCTTCGCTCCACCGGCAGCCGCATCTGACCGTCCATAATACTTTTCACCAACCCCACCGGCGTTGATTGCAGAATAAACTTCCAATCTACCATGACCCGCTACTACACCATGGGCCCGTAAATATTTTACCACTGCGCCATTAGGTCCTAGTTGTGTATCAATTGATCGTTGTTTTGTACTAAAATCAACACCATGTTCTTCTGCCTGCGGTTCTCCAAATTGAATATATCCTCTGTGCGTACCCCATTTTGTTGTTGGACCTTTTTTCTGTGGGTCAAGAGTTCCGCCAGTTTCATATGACATGACAGTACCAAGATCAAGTGCAGATATACCTAATGTCGCTGCAGCAGCGATTGTACCACTTCTAACAGTCCATGGCGGACCACCCGCCCCTTGATTTTGTTTTTCTAATTCCGTAAGTGCGGGAGATCTAACATAATCTCCTTCATTATAAGAATTTGTTGGTTTCCATTCTTCAATTTCAACACTCGGTGGTGCGGATCCTGTAGAATTTGGTGTGGGTGTCATACCTTCCGATGGGTGTCCGTATTTTTTTCCGACAGTGGTATCCACGGCCGATGGATTTGAGGGAGTTTGTGCCCCTGTTGCGGGATCTGGTACAACACCATTTCTTTTCAATTTTACAGAACCACGTTCGCCAGATGCCATACTAAAGTGCATTGCATCTTTTTTACTATTCCAATCACCACCCCAACCGAGGCCATATTTTTTTGCAATCGCTGAAGAGTTTGACGGCATGTCAGAAATAAAAGTATTACCATATGGATTTTCTTTTGGGTTGATATCAATCGCGGCACCAGAGGCATGATAACTCCAAGCCCCAGTTCCTGCCGCGCTCTTTCTATGCACATATCCACCTATACTATAAATTGTATATCCATTTGGATGGTTTGGTGCTGGAGTTTTTTCGAATTCGTTTATAAACGCTTGAAAGTTGTCTGCATATGCAGTTGCAATATATGTGCTCTTACCATTTTTAGTTGTAATTTTTGAAAGTCTTTCGCGGTTTGTTGCATCGTCAGCTACTTCGCCTTCGTTCATTGCCTTGCCGTGGTTAGAGTGTTGTGCGGTTCCTGCACCGGCACCGTTATCATCACCAGCACCAGTATCAACACCAACACCGCGAGCGTGCCTACTTACATCTGCTTCGTTTTTCGTGGAAGCGCCAGGCGTCCTCTCATCATCCGATGGGTAAAGTCCATCACCAGAACCTATAGAATCATTTCCAGGCTTTCCATACACAGTTCCCCAAATAATCGGGTCTTGTCCCATCTCACCATCTCTAAAAAATCCCATAACCCAAGAGCCCGGAAGTGCGCCTGTTGGTGACTGTCCGATACCAGAAATGGAGGCAGATGTAATAGGCATAAGTGCTGCACACCAAGGAAGTTCATTTGTTGGCAATTCAGATTTGTCATCTGTATGCCACCCAAAAATTCTAACTCTAACTCTACCCAAAGCCTCTGGGTCGACGACATCTTCAATAATCCCCTGCCACCAAGTTAAACCTTCTCGCCCTGTAAAATAATTCATTTACCACCTCCACCAAGATTAGATCTACCTATACTGGCCACGTCACCTTGTGCTGTTGGCGGATCTGCTGGAAGTTCTCTGTTGAACGAGTCTTTCACTAATTCCAAGTCCTGTTCATACTGCCCCAACATCATTCTGTGTTGGATTGCAGTGATAAGATATTTTCCACTATATTGTTCATTTATCGCATCTGGTTCGACAATACTGTATGCCGGAATTTGTAGATCAACGGTGTCACCAACGGTCAATTTATGATCACCAAATACAGTAATAGTACACTTAATATTTTTCATTAACTGCCGGAAAAACATTCTTTGGAGAAAAATTTTCTCTGCATTAAACATTGGCGATCCAGAATTGATTTCAATTTCTGGTTGTATGTATAAAGTTTCTGGTTCGTATTGTTCACCCTTACCACTAACATCGTGAATGGGCCCGTCATTCATATACTCATATTTATCACTATCTTCCCAATACGAATGTTTATATTCTTTTTTAGTCCTAGTTAAGAGGTCGATAGTGTGTAATTTGGTATTATACATACCACTTGTGATGTTATCTAGTACCGAAAACGCAGAATCGAAACTATAATCCAAAACTTTTTTATTCTCTTCGTTTGAGTTAAAACTAGAATTTGGCATATCACCAACAATAAAAGAATTTTTAGATTCCTGTTGTGTGTAATATTCTAATGGTTTGAATTGATATGATTGCGTATTCTCAAAAAAGACATACGAAGAACTTTTATATGTATCGGAAAACGCGCGGCGTGTCAAGAAAGATATGGCCTTTAGTGGGGTAAACGAAGGAATAACAAAAGCAGTTTCGTTTTCATATCTATCATCACTTTCTTCAACTTCAAGTGTTTTTTTAGACTCGAGTTTTTCAAAACATTTTTGGGCGATTTCAGTCGCACTACCACTAAACTGTTTTGATATTCTAGTATTGAAATTATTAATCATATCTTCTGTTGATAGATGCAATGTAAAAAATAAAGTACTATTTTCAGTATAAACGTCTGAAATTTTTGTCACAATCATATTCAATGTAGTTTCTGTCTTGTCAACATTCTTAGAGGAGTATGAAAGTTCCACTTTTTCTTGTCCAATGATAGGCAAAAATCTCATCATACCGCTAGTGTCTGCAAAAGAAATAGTCGCAGTTATACTAGAAGAAAAAATATCTTCGTATATTCTCATAGTCCTATAAAACTGCAACATGTTTGCTTCATCGAAGTCGTTATGTGCGGTTATTTTCAATTGAGATATTTCAAAATCGCCTGGGCGATTATACTCCGATGATCCGGCCATTATTTAATAATCCTCTTCCAATCTTTGACAAACTGATCTACAATTTCTCGTCTAATAATTTTTATTTCTCTAAATTTTTCATTATTGGCATGTTTTTCATCCCAACTAGAAAATTTTGTGTAAGACAATCTTTCTACATCTTCTAACATAGAGAAGGATTCGTTTGATATCTTATATCCAAGAGTGTTGTGTATATAGTGTACCGGAGTGTTTTTTGCAATATCTATTGGAAGTGTGCGCCTGTCTTTAACTAGTGGCGTCCAACCAGATCTGAAACTATCTGTATTTGAGTCGATATATTTTCCATTCCAAATATACCAATCTTCTTTTACTTTTGCAAGATTTCCTGACGCTCTACCACTATAACCGTCAAGAGAATTTCCGTCCATACCATCGACATAATGTTTACTTTCCGAATCTACAACTTTAATTAATCCCGAAATAGGTCTATCCGAACAGTGATAATAAATGTAATCCGGTGCATTGGCTGGAACATCCCAAGTTGTGATTCCATTTCCTAGTCTACTCAAAGACAGCCCATCTCTATATTCATCTTTATATGAGTTAGATTTCCAAGGACCTAGACCACTGGTGGCCAGATAAAATTTTGTGATATTTGAAAACCAAACATTAAAAATTGATTTATGATTTCTATAAACGATAATTGTTTTATTCATTACTGGTTTTGGATCACTTTTAGTCGATAACATAGTGGCGGTCGGTAAATGATAATCATTTAATGTTAATGTAAATTCCTGATTAAAAACAGATGCATTAGGCAAACCATTATTCACAAAGTTCCAAGAACTTGTTCCAGATGCCCACTCATATGTTTTATCTACATTTTCTACATAAATGACTTGTCCATCAAAACCTTCTTTTGGAATCTGTTCCAATTGATCAATTCTTTTAAGAGTTTTATATGGCAACACTTCTGGTTTGTATTGTGCGAGTATGGTTTCCTGTACTGTTGTGTCATTTGCTGGCCATTCCGAATAAACATCTTTAATGTCGTTTGCCATTAGAATTACCCAAGACATTTTCGGGTCGCCATAATATTTATATGCAAGACTTTCGGGACTGTCGCCACTTACAACTACATAATCAAATACATTCCTATTATTTCTCATATATTTTTTAAGAATATATGCATATGTAAAAATATTTTTTGCATCAACTGGCCGTCCTGACAAGTCGATATCATATTGTATATTTCGAATATTATCAAACATATCTTAGTACCCCGCGGCTGCGTCTGATTTGGTGACAAACTGCACTTCTTGGAATGTTAAATTCATTGCAATAACCGAAGGGGCCCCAGTATTTTTAAATTTACCGAAAGAACCGTTTCCACCATATGTCACTTCGCAGTCCGTTAAAACGGATGGTTTTATTTTGTGCATATATTCCGCCTCGACACCGTTTATAAAATATTGTATATCAAAATAATTTGGCGGTGTAAAAAAGTTTCCATTACCCCCGATATCGGGCAACATCTGAATTCTAAACCATTTAATTATATCAGCGATATTTGCGCTCTCATCCGCATTGCGCGGCATTATATTATATTGATATTGAAATGATCTATATTCTATACCACGAAATATAACATGTCTATTCGCGGCGGCAAGTGACATACCCATCGTTTGTGCGAGAACATCGGCACTATCTCCGGCTTGACCTGCAACCGCCCCGATTGCATTTCCGGCTGCATCGGCACTAGTGCCAAGGAGACCCATAAGATCCATCGCCATCGCGTCGTCTATCGCATTATTCCCAATATTTGTAAGGCCCGCAACCAAACTTCCTGCATTCGTTCCCTCATAGTTGGATTTCGAAGAATTGGTTACTGTTTCTGGTATGAAAAGTTTGACATTCCCCTGTGGTTGAAACTCACCATCTCCCGCCGCTCCGAAAGTCCTGCCAGAGGTATAGCCAGGAATACGATTAGAAAATGCCTTAAAAGAAATAAAATCTAGACCCTCGGAAGAACCGTCTACAGCGTCTGCCGGAAACGCCGCGGCGAAACCCGATAGTGCTGACATATCTCCCCCAACCGTGCCTCGGCCGGGCGGGCCCGCCTGCTGATTAAGATTTGATTGCTTCCATTGAACATTCATTGGTGGTTTTGCCATAAATAGTTCTCCTAAATAGTTAAATATATTTATAAAGGTTTTTATTAGTTAAAATGCCAAGGTTCACATATAAAGGAAAATATAAACCGACCCACGCCGCAAAATATGTTGGAAATGTAAAAAATATCGTTTACCGCTCCATGTGGGAAAGGCGATTTATGAAATATTGCGATGAGAATCCTGATGTCCTTAGTTGGTCGAGCGAAGAGTTAGTTATTCCCTATTTATCACCAATTGACAGAAAATTACACAGATATTTTCCAGATTTTTTAATAAAAGTAAAAAGAGGGGAAAAAACACAAACAATAGTTATAGAAGTTAAACCAAAAAAAGAAACAAAACCGCCAAAGAAAAAGAAAAATATTACTCCCAGATATCTAACTGAAATGAAAACTTATAGCGTAAATGCGGCAAAGTGGAAGGCCGCAGAAGCATACTGTTTAGATAGACGCTGGGAATTTAAAATAATAACAGAGGATCATGTAGGAAGATAATGTCAGACTTTACCCCATTACTCAAAAGGCTAGAAGCCCGTGGAATACGCGCAAATACCAACGCTGCCAGAAATTGGTTTCGTACCAAGATAGGCGAAACTCAAATATCAAGAAAATCTCTATTGTCAGATTCAAATAGAAAATTCGGTGGCCTTGAATTAGGTGCAATGTATTGTTATTCATACGATCCTAAGTGGAAACTTAAATTAAAATACTATGATGAATTTCCACTAATTTTTGTCATAGAAAAACTTAGTGACGGATTTGTTGGAATCAATCTACATTATGTCGCACCGCAAAGACGACTGTTCATTATGGAGGCTCTATCAAGAGTTGTATCAGACAAGAGATATGACAAACAAACAAAATTGAAAATTTCTTACAACATATTAAAAAGTTTGTCTAAATATAACATAATCAAACCCTGTTTAAAACGATATCTATATACAAAAGTTAAAGGAAACTTCGTAAAGATAGATGCAAATGAATGGGACATTGCGGTATTCTTGCCGGTACAAAAATTTAAAAAGGCACCCGCCGCCAAAGTTTGGGCAGAAAGTGCAAGGAGTCGTTAATAAATGTCTTTCAATCCATCCATATCAGATTTCGTTTCCCAAATAAGCAAAAAGGGGCTGTTGCACGCCAACAGATATATACTATCCATAGATGCACCTGAGGCCGTGGCAATCGATGCTGGAGGCGGCAACGAAGATATGCAATATAGAGTTGCAGATTTTACATTGCCTGGGAAATCAGTTTCTACTGTTGAAACTAAAATATATGGTCCAGTTAGACAAGCACCATATGCAATGACGTATGATCAAGCAACATTCAGTCTATTATTGAGTGAAGGCCTTTGGGAGAGAGAATATTTTGAAAGGTGGATGAATTTAATTATAGATTATGAATCGCATAAAGTTGAATATGCAAATAATTATCTGGGTAAAATGACTCTATCTGTCTACAATGCGAGCGGGTCATTGACACAGGCATACAATTTTGTCGATGCGTTTCCACTCTCATTGGGTGATGTTGCGTTTGCATATTCAAACGAAGAACCTGCCACCTGCCAAATCACAATATCTTATCTAAAATATATTTCTAGCATGACACACGAAAACGCTGCTCGAAGCTCGTCAGATGTTGCCGATTTGGCACAATCGGAATTTACAAATCCAGACACACCGGCTGCATTAAATGCTAGGTTCCAAGGGGCCAAGAAAGCCTCAGACAGGGCCGTGAAAAAACTAGAAGATGCGGTCGGAAACCCAAGAGAATTTGCCGAAACGGCCCGAGACCGATTTGGTCGTAGTATCGAACAGGCCACAGATGCGCGTGTGAAAAATGCAATAAATAGAGCGGGAGAAGCAAAGGAAAGAGCCCGTTCGTTTGGTCGTTCGTTTGGAAACCCTTTCGGCTTTTAATTTTGAATAATTTATGAGGAAAAATTATGTTACCAAGGATTGATACACCAACGTATGAAATTACATTACCATCTACAGGTAAAAAAACAAGATTTAGACCATTTTTAGTAAAAGAAGAAAAAATTCTTCTAATGGCGCAGCAAGGAGAAGAATTAGACGAAAAAATAAATGCAATCAAACAAATTATCAGAAATTGTTTAATTGAAGATATTGATATAGACACACTGGCAACATTCGATATCGAATATTTGTTCGTCAACTTGAGATCAAAATCGGTAGGAAATATTATCAACTTAACATATAAAAGAAAAGAGTGTCCAAACAAAGACGATGGCGCAGGGGATTGTGACTTGCCTTTTACGATGGATCTGGAAAATGTTAAAGTGGAAGAAACTGGTCAGGATCATAGTACCAATGTTCAAATAACCGATAGAATTTCTATTGTAATGAAATATCCAGATTTTAATGTACTGAATAAAATTCTATTATCTGAAAATTATGATGATATCGTAGAAGTTATCGCAACATGTATTGAATATATAACCGAAGATAATGAGGTACTAAATGCGAGCGACTACAGTATAGAAGAGATTATAGAATTTATCGAAAACTTGACACAAACCCAATTCGCATCAATAAATGATTTTTTTGAAACTATGCCAGAAACAAACTGTGCAGTTAATATACGATGCAGACAATGCGATTTTAAAAAAGAAATGAAAGTGAGTGGTGTGGCTGATTTTTTTTCCTAACTTTAAATCATGAATCCCTAGTTAGTTTGTATAGGAACAATTTCGCACTAATGCAACACCATAAATATAGTTTAAGTGAGTTGGAAAATATGATTCCGTGGGAACGGGAAGTCTATTTAAATTTATTGGTTAATTATATAAAAGAAGAAGAAAAAAGACGAGCACAAAATCGATAAAGGACCATAAAAATGGCACCAAAAAATTTAGAAGAAGATAGCAAGTATGCATACCTCGACAAAGACGGGGATGGAACAGTCAGTGATGAGGAAATGGCAATGGAAAGACAGATGATTGAATTAGAAGATCTACGCAGTGATATGGTAAATGAAGATAAGAAACAAGACGCACAAAGGGCGATGGCTTGGTTTGCATTATTTGGAATGCTCTTATATCCGTTCGCAGTCGTAATTGCAGTGCTTATTGGGTTAGACAAGGCTGCCAGTATTCTTGGTGATATGGCACCAACATATTTCGTATCAGTCGCGGCAATCGTTGCTGCGTTCTACGCAAAAGAAGTAATGGTAAAAAAATAAATGGCAGATCTCGAATCAGTAACCGCAACACTACAAAGACAAAATGAAGAGGCGTTCGCGGCATCGCTAGAAAACGCAAGCGAAGTGTTGCAATCATCTGGAGCGAGGACTGCATTTGAAGAATTAACAAATATCATCGAAAGTCAAGAAGAAAAAACTGTTGATGAATATAAGAAAACCCAAAAACGGGTCGCGGCACTACAAAAGTCTATCAAAAATCTCGAAGGATTGTCAAGAGCAGAAAGCACAGCACTTACCCAAACCATGAAAGACGCGCAAAATAGTCTTAATCAAAATGCAAACTTTAAGGCGACTGTTGGAAATGTAGTGAAGGATAGTGCTAAAGGTGCCGCAGCGGGTTTGGGAAATCTGGTAAGTGGTGCCTTATCGCAAAGTCCGATTCTTGCATTTGGGGCAGGTTTTATAAGCGAAAGAGTTTCACAATTCAAAGAACGTAAGGCGGCGCAAAAGGCCGAAGACGAGGAACGAAACGACAGACTTGCTGCCGAAGAACAAAAAGAACAAAAAGAAATGGGTCTTTTGCGCGAAACCATTTCGAATGAAGATGCAGTGCGGGCCTCAAATAAAAATATGGAACAAATCCAACGGGATGCCGCTATGCAGGGGGTGTCTGAACAAGAATTAATAGATCAGGAAAAAGACCGAATTATCAGAAGGGCCCAGGCAGATAAAGACGCTGCAGACAAAGAAGAGGCCGCCCGTAAAAATTTAGAAAAAATTGCCGAGAGATATGGAATATCTGTATCTGACGAAGAAAATACGGCACCTAGTCCTGCACCCCAAGATAATATATCAACAGAATCT
>ERZ1046148.637-NODE-637-length-20314-cov-8.454267_pt1 | contig 20314 bp, 39 predicted proteins | sample MGYA00383090_ERZ1046148 | MGnify/ENA primary metagenome ERZ1046148 (study PRJEB29581, sample SAMEA5548360) | metagenome | biome: marine; feature: coastal; material: water | depth 25 m | study: Short-term variability in the microbial, nano- and picoplankton... | reverse complement strand
ACGCACCAAAGTGGTTCACCGAACTCTTCAGCTAAAGCCATACTCGCTCTTTCAGATTCAATTTTGATTTGTGAAAATATCCTCCTTGTCTCGTACTGAGATAGTAACCCTTCGAACGGTATTGCTTTTTGTTGGAGGTAAGTATGCCAACCCAAAACACCTAATCCCAAAGCCCTACCTTTTTCAGCAGATCTTACAGAGTTTTCAAAACCTTTTAAACCTTTAGATCTTTGTATAAACTCTTCCATAACACCATCTAAAAACCATACACTATCGTATATAAGGTTTGTGTTTTTCCATTCATTATACCTAGCTAGGTTTAAACTAGAAAGACAACATACAAAGCTATGATTTTCATCTGTGTGTAATGCGATCTCACTACATATGTTAGTCATATAAACTTTTAAAGCGTTATCCTTGTAAGCTGGAGGGTTATTTTTATTAACATTACCTTTAAACATTATGTAAGGTTCTCCTGTTGCTTTTCTTTTTTGTAATAATTTTCCCCACTTTCTTCTAGCTACTTTATCACCCGCTGTAAGTTTCCTCATAAACTTATCACCTATCACAGCACACTGGTGTAAATTAAGTGATTGTCTATTTACATCCCCTTTGGGTTCCCTTATTTCCAACCAGTCCTCAAAATCAGCATGTTCAATATTTAGATTTACTGATGCTGCTCCTCGTCTAACAGATCCTTGGTTTGTAGCTAGTATCGTTGAATCATATATTTTACAAAATGGTACAACACCATCTGACGTACCGTTATCTGTTATCTTAGTTCCTGACGGTCTTATTTGGTTTATACCTATGCCAACACCACCACCGTGTTTAGCTAGCAACATCATTTCTAAATTCTTCGTTCCAATATCATAAATACTATCGGCAACGTCAATACCAAAACAAGATATAGGTAGTCCACGGTCAGTGCCAGTATTAGAAAGCACAGGACTAGCGAGGCAAAGCCAGCCCTTCCATATGTATTCAAAAAACGTTTCCGCCATCTCCGGTTTCTTGAGTCTTTTCGCAACTGCTTTAGCAACTCTTCTGTATGCTTCTTTTGGTGTTTCTCCATTGTATAAATACCCTCCTTGTATTGTTTTTTTATATACGTCAGCGTCCGCCCACTCTGGGTAGTCCTGACCTTTTATCCATCTATTACTCCACATATTTTATAAAGCTATTAAGTGTTTAATCCAAGCCACTAAACCGTTAAGGTTTAAAGCAACTAGGTTCCATTGTTTTCTTGTTCCTGTTTGAATCATAACGCAGATAAAACCGAGTATGTATAGCACTGGTTCTAGTGTCCACTGTGCCGCTATTAAAAATCCAGCACCCATGTAACCAACCCTTGTAGCCATACGCTCACTCGGTTTCAGTCTTCGTTTTCTTTCTACTAAAAATCTTTTCATCTTGTAGCCTACCATACGTCTTCAAAATCTTCTCCTTCGTTCGCTTTAGAGTAATCAGTAGACCTAATAGCAAAAAAGTCGGTATGGGTATGACCACCAGTAAGATGGTAGAACCAATCCAGATTATCCGCTGCTTTTGAGTCATATGAGAAGTGTGATCCAAGATCCAAGTAGCCAAGCTCTTGTAGTTTTTCATTAGCTCTCTTTCTTATAAATTGTTTTAAGTCGTAAGATTTCATACCTTCAATATCTCCCATCTCAAACATTTTATCTATATACTTCTCCTCAAGATCAACCATTATCTTAGCTGCATCTACAATATCGTCTCTACAGTCTTCTAATAAGCTTTTATCTTCCTCACACATGTGTCTAAATAATTGACATCCCATTTTGCTGTGTAGAGACTCATCTCTTACAGACCATTTCATTTGTTGTCCTATCCCTTTAAGTAAATTACGTAACTGAAAAGAATAAAGTACAGCGAAAGCAGAGTATAGGCTAACACCTTCTGCGAACGCGCTAAATACTGCCAAAGATTTCGCAATACCAACAGTAGACTTACCGCTGTAAGCCACCAAATTATCAAACCGCTCAGCAGTAGCGGGTTCATGTAAAAAAGCTTCATAATCTTCTAGTTTTAATGTTTCATTTAAATAGCTATAAGCTACAGCGTGTACAGTTTCCTGTGATCCAAACATCATAGCCATTTGTTGGATCTCGTGTTTAGGAAACCAAGATACAACTTTCTGAGTCCAGTAATCACTTACCGCACATTCAGTCTGAGCAAAACCTAGCAGGATATTTCCTACTAGGTGTTTCTCTTTTGCTGTTAAAGATTCATTCCAGTCCTTAACATCTCCGCTCATAGGTATTTCGGTATGTAACCAAAATGCTTGAGCTTGCTTTAACCAGCCTTCTGTGTAGTACTCAGGATACTCAAAAGGTTTATACGGTATTCTATTATCAAATAGTCCCATTACTCTTCTCCGTAATAAGCTGTAAAGCAGATATCAAAAATACCGAGATATAAAACATAATCTGTTTTAACGTTATCATAATCTTCATATTGCCTGAAGCCAAACAATATACCGGGGAACAATCCCAAGTTAATCTCCCATGCTGTCATATTAATTTATTTTTTATTAGTTCTACTGTTAAATCACATTCTTTTTGGTTCTGTGGCTTGTATAAAGTAAAGGGTTCTAGTCTGTCTTCGGCTATAAGTTTCTTAAATAGCTTCCACCTTAGTGGAAACGATTCGTTAGCTCTACCTTTTGTTTCTATGATAAAATTCTTACCAATAAAATCAGGTGTGTACTTTATATTTAGTACTCTCTTATTACCTCTGTTTTTATATTCACCCTTACCGTTACCACATCGTTCATAAGATTCGAAATTGAAATCAAATGCTCGAGATAATTCGTACGTTTGGCCCTCATACAAAGCTTTAATTTTAGCTTTCTTTAATGCCATATACATATACTTTTCGAGCCCTGAGGCAAAGTCAATACCATCAAATGATATCTTCTTTGCTTGTACCGGACCCTTCTTGCGTTTAAATTTCTTCCTCATCGTTTACTTCGATTGACTTAATAATTGCCTCTTCGGTGAGATCTCTGATCTCTTCACGTGCGGCTTGAATGTATAGCACTGCATCCATTAATTCCTCTTGAATATCACATAGATACTTACCAAGATCTTTAATACCTGTTGTGCGTTCGTCGTGTAGAGTTTTCTTATACTTCTTAAAACCCACGTCAGATCTGCTGACAAATTTATCTACTACACGTTCCACTACTGGGTCTCTAAATAATATGGTTCTCTTATTCATCTTTTACAAATGTTCCGTTAATCATTTTCCCCGTTCGTCTACTAATAACATTATAAGCACTATCAATACATTGCTCGATTGTAACACCTTGCATATGTGACAGATTTGTTAATACAACAACCATATCTCCGATAGCATCTATAATTTCAGGCTTATCTTCTTTAAGCATTGCTTTAGCAAGCTCACCGGCTTCTTCTTGTAACTTAACATATTGAGTGTGTGAATTGCCTTTATCGTACAAACCTCTTTCTCTAGCCCACCCTCTAATTAATTCAAATTGGTCATAATTAGGTTGTGGCTTTTCTTTTTTATCTACATCCCAATCTAGCGCGAACATATCTCTGTTGTCGTAAAGTCTAGAAAAGGCTTTATTATATACGTAACACCTATTGTTATTATACATTGAAGTTTTTACATTCTGCATAATCCATTTTACTGTCTCTGTTGTGATGTTTAGCTTTCCATGCTCGGTCTCCCAACTCATACCGATGTTATCCATTAGTCTGCCTTTCAACTTATTGATAGGCACTGGAAACGTTGTCGTTTGTTCAGTGACATTTATCTTCATATTGGTTATTGGTTTTAAATTTTTATATAATTTCCTATCTACTTTGTAACCATGGGCTTTTTGCAACTGTATCTCCATGTTTGATATATAATCTATATCACTGCTGCTAAGTAGAATTTCATATTCATCGGCTTCATAGCCTTGTTGTTTTGTGACCCGGTTATTAAGATCACAGGTTACACCTATCTTTTTACCTGGTATGTGGTATAAATGATACATCATAGTTTGTTGTTATATAAATGCATGTTGTGTGCGTGATGATAATACCATCCGGTCTCGATAGACAGTCTGTCTGCAATCATTTCTTGCAATGATGCAAATTGATACTGATCGTTACAGAAGCCATACCAGATGTCATTAGAACGCATATAAACAGACATACATAGTTTATTATTAATTATTGTAAATTGTACCGCATACGTACAAGGAGTGTCTTTGGCATATCTATTGTGCTCTTTAGCATCATATATACTTATAGCGGCATGTCTAGTATTTTGATTGTCTCTAAGCTTAGCAACAACATAATCTATTTGGTTGTTACGCACCCATTGATAACCATAATTACTATTAACATTACCATTACTATCAGCCATGCGCTCCCATATAGGTGGTATTTTACCGTATAGTTGACCTAGCTTAATTATGTTAGGATCACCAGATAAATACCAAGCCCATTCTGCAGCCGCGTATTTCTGACTCCAATCACGCTCAGCATTTGTTATGTGCTTTTGGCTTGGGTTATCTATATAAAAACCACAATTAAATATAGCCTTTGTGTCATCAAAGTCTACACCGTTTTGTAGTATTTCATCAAGAATACACTCATAAGCCTCGTTAGCGTTTTTAAATCTTTTTTTCATATTTATCGTAATAGTATTTGTAAAATTCATACATCTTTTCCCAAACATCCGTTGGCCCATATGTGTCTGGACTTTTAAATGTTTTACTACCTAATTGTATTTCTAAGTACCAAGTTCTACTCTTATAACCTGATTCTACAGGTGTAATAAAAATGTTATTTTTAAAACACCACATGTGAGCCTGTGAATTTCCGGGTAATGTAGAGAATGGGTTTTCACCCATGTATTTCCCTTTCTTGCTATTCCCACGGTAAGGCATCTCCCACTACTTTATCGGTTATCTCAGGTATAAAACAACCTGATCTCGGTTCCCATTTAAAATGAGCTTCGGCTTGGTTTTCACCAAGGTTCTGGAACTTAACCTTAAGCACTTTGGCTTTAACGGTTTTGTTCTCATAATCCCTGTGAACTAAGATACCGTGATAGCTAGCATCATACCATTCTCCACCACCTTTAATACTGTACATTGATGGCTCTTCAATCTTGCCCTCTTTGTCTTTGTACATCTTGGTTGGGTGGGCGACGATGAACACCAGCACGTCATACTTTTTAGCAAAGGTCTCAATCTTAGTTAGGTACTCCATTGTATATCTATTAACGTCCTCTGTCTTACAGTTTACATCTCTTATTTTATTGAATGGATCAAGTACTAAACATTTTATACCTTTTCTTTTGACTAGCTCAGCGCCCTTCTTAAGCACAGCGTCTAAGGTATATCTGTCCATATCTATAAAAAAGAAATTATCATTAACATGATCTGCCACTCTATTCCAGGAGTCTCCGCCAATATCAGAGGGTCTAGGCATGTCTTGCCAAACCTTCCTCATTAGTTTGTGAGCGTGTAGGTATGTTGGTTGGTTTTCGGGACTAGCAAAAGCAGTCTTCCAACCGTAGTTATTATTATAACCTACAACCATCTGATCAACAAAGTCAGACTTGCCACTACTGGGTATACCAGTAACGGTGATAAACTGAGACGTGTAAGTTGAGAAAATCCTATCAAAGTTTTCCAAACCAACTTGAAATCCCGGTTTGAATCCATTTTTAACAAAATCTTTAAGCTCATCTTCTACATCATACAGTGTACTGACACCTTCTAGCGGTACAGGCTTGCACGCGTGTATAGCACTTTTTAAAGCATCAGCTCCGTGTTTGGTTAAGTATTCGTTTGAATCCTTACAGTCATCAAAATCTACAAGAAAACATACCTCGGCACCAAGCCTACGTATTAGTTCTTGTTTTAAAGCATTACCAGCCTCGTCATTGTCGACGGCTAGAATAACTTTATCTTTATCTTCTAAGTAGTCTATACAATTGTCTAAGTATTCTAGGTTGTTAGTGTTTAACGTAGCGCCATTTGGAACAGATATAGCGTTTGTTATACCTGCTTCGTGTAGTGCTAACACATCCATTTCCCCTTCTACAATTATACATGAATCATGACCAACTGTACTATCGATATTATAAAATATCTTTTCAGCACCTTTATACAATTTAAAGTTTTTTCTACCGTCACGGTATTTAATATTAACGAGCTCACCACCCATGTAATAATTAAACTTAATTGTATTTTCTTGTTTTTGAGTTTGAGGCATCCACTCAGAACCCTCACTAACTTTTAAATTAGCAAGAGTCTGAGTTGATATTCCTCTAGTCTTAAACCATTCAATTACTTTATCACTGACGAACTCAGGTCTTTCAGCATCAACCTTTACAGCGGGTTTTACGTAAACCTTTTCAGCTTGACCTTTACGTTGGTAAGTGTGTAATTGAAACGAGGTACTACAGTTATGACATGTTCCGAGACCACGTTCCCAATCATAAGAAGCACATTTAAGCTTCTGCTTTTTGGGTGTCCTAGCGTGTGAGCAGGTAGGGCAAATACCCTGAGTCTTCCCAATTTCTAGGTTGTGTTGATTGAACTCATCAATCAAGAATCCATTAATCTCTTTGTCCTCTACTGTCATTTAAATTATTTATTAAAACGGTAAATCGTCTTCAACTGGAGCAGCTTGTGCCTGTGGCATAGCTGGAGCAGCTTGTGCTTCATCTCGTGGAGCAACCTCAACATTCGAACCGTTCGTCCATACTACTTTTACATTACCTAAATAAGTCTTATCAGTTTTAGTCTCTCTTTCCTCTTTAGTTTGTTCAACTACTACAGGACCTTGATTACCGAATTGATCTAACTCATCATTCAATGTAATTGTGATGGGTAAATACTTACCCTTCTTACCCACATAGATCTTATCTTTGGGTATATTGTTCAAGTTTATACTTGCTTTTATTATACTTGCCATATTATGCGTATTGATTAATTTGATTAAACATTCTTGACATTTGCTCTTTGGTGGCACCTGTCGTTCTGCGTAGGTTATCTACGGCTTTCACGTGGTTTTGATTTGTGTAAAAGTTATTTTCACTAGTGTTAATACCAGTTACACTACATACTCTTTTTTTTGTTCTTGCCATTTTATTAAAATTAAAGTGTTTTGCTTACAAAGTATTGTTTAGGGTCAAAACCCTCGGTATCATAAAACAGCTTGTAAGCTTCTACTGCTTGTTCTACCTTTTCCTTGCCTCGTTCGTAAAATTGCGGAGAGCAATCACATATGTTTATTTCTAAGGTTTCTTTGTCTATCACTATGAATAGCATTTCGTAACCAAATAGTTTACTGTATATGTATGCTTGACTATCGTAATTAAACTTTGAAGCAGACCATTGAAATTTTTTGATGTCTCCTGTTGTCTTTAAGTCAATGACTAGTTTTTCATTATGATTTATAATATCTGCCTTACCTTTCCACTTCATACCGGCTATTTCTTTTATAGCTGGAACTTCGTAATCGTTAAGCTTACCGTCGGTACCTCTAATAAGATCCGCCGCGATATCTAAACTCATTAGTTTTTCTTGCATTAACTCTATTTTATCAACTTCATGTTGTAGTAAACACAGTTCACCACCTGACATTTCCCTATATGCCTTTGTATTACGAGTGCTAGATTTTACCACCTTATACTTTTTCAGTTTATCTGGTTCAAGTATTGCAGTGTGAAAATAGCCTCCCACTAAAAAAGCAGCTGATGGCTTCATTGGAGTACCATAAGCTAGGGGATTGTTTAAAAGAGTGTATATGTCTGAATTACTTAGGAATTGTTTTCCAAACTCACCATAGTAATCTTCGTCATTTTTTAGTCTTTTAATAATTTCTGTTTTATTCATTTATAACGTTGTTAGTTCAGTCAACTGCGCTTTAGATATATTATACTTGTTTGTAATAGCGTCTATCTTACCACCTGCAGCGATATAGTCTTTGGCTTGCGCCATCTGTCCATCTGTTATAGTTGGTTTCGATGCTTGTTTAATTTTACTAACAGCTTTTGAATCATGCTTGTTAGTGCTATCAGCATCCGCTGTGTCGTCTATTAAAAACAAATTACCTAATGCATACTTCTTACCATAAGACGAGGCTGCACCGAACTGCTGAGCGGTTTGCATACCCTTTTGATTAAGGTCTACTCCTACTACTGCGGTTGCGTGTATAGCATTATCGCCATCTGATATTGTTGCCGTTGATTGAATGATTGGAACGGGATCTGCTGAGATCATCTCTTCGGTTATTTTAACCGTGATACCCTGTTCAATTAGAAATGGTTTGACAGCTTCAAGAATGTCTTCAGCTTTTCGGAAATAATATTTACCGAAAGCATTATAGCTTGTCTTCTTGGTCTTTAGCTTAGTCTGAACTATTGCTAGTTTTTGGTTTAATTCTTTCATATCTAAGGTTTTTTGGTCTATATATATAATTACATATAGAATTGTAAATTTAAATTGACCTGGTCACCTAACTTATAGGTAATCAAGCACTTGCGAGTGGTCGACGCTCTCTATTAACTTGTCTACCGCTTGCTTTTTTAGCTGTGAAACTCTTACATAAGAGCTAGATCCTTCGATTTTTAATTCAGCTGCAATCTGCTTTGCTGAACGCTTATCGCAATCCAATCCGTAGCTAAGTCTCAACACATTATACTCTCTATCATTTAAATGTCTCTTTAACAAACCAGTTAAATATATATTAAGTAGTTGTATGTTGTATGGTTCGGATTTATCTGGTATTTGATACACCATGTTTTCATCGTTGTTAGGTTTATCATCTATGCTTAAAAATATGCTATTAAAAAACATCGCAACCATTTTTTTATCCTTACCAAAGTTTCTACGTATTTCGTTTAACTTGTGTTCAGGTATACGTATATCACCTCTGTTAATATCTATTGATCTACGAATAGCACCTCTAATCCTCTTTGATAAAAAACTTTTCATTGTTTTTTCTTTATCTTCAGATTCATTTAGTCTCTCCCAATCAATTCTATCAACAGCTTTAGTTAAGCCAGCTCTACCCTCTTGTATTAAATCTCTTATACTCATAACACCAGAGGCTTGTTGGCTTGTTGAAAATTTTCTAGCTATATTCTCTGCTAGTGGACAAAACTTAATTATAAGCTCGTCTCTAGTATACAAATGGTAGTCTGTCCCGTGTTCAGGAACTCTACTCATTGCCTGCTTTAAATCTTCTTTGTCGATTATGTAGCCGGGTATATTATATTTCTTCATTTAGTATTTTTTTTTCGTTTTTAAGTTGATTGCTCATATTTCTATAAATTGTTCTAGTAGAACAGTCGAGCAAACCTGCTATCCTACCTATTGTAATCTTTTTTCCTAAATCATTTAACTCTAACATTGTCTGGTAAATTGCTTCTTCATCTACGTTAGAAGATCTACCAATTAATTTACCTACGATGCTAAGTTTCTCACTTAGACTCAATAGGCTGTAGGGTTTAAATACTACTTTACGTATTTTATTAGCTGGTGGTTCACCACCTTGAATTAATACATCTTGTATTATTTCATCTAATATCCTACTTTTAATAAAGAAAGTGACAAATCCATTTTCCTTATTAGCTATAAACCTAAACAGGTGTTCCATTAATAATGGGTTACCATGTGGTATGTCATCGTTCAGGTAGTATAACACAAGCATATGCCACTTTAATGATTTATACGTGGTTATCTTAGCCTTGCTGTTAAACAAGTGATAACACTGGTATGTACCATCGGCGTAGTATTTATATTGCTCAGTTTCAATAGTGGGTACATCGGTATCTGGATCTCTCCTATATACGATGCGCCTATCATTTAAATACTTTATGTTTCTGTCTTGTGACATAAGCCTGTTACTAGTTATCTCTTAGGGGCTGTTGTCACAGTACCCTTTGGTTTTAATGTTAAAAAAATAATTTTATTATTTTTGTTTAATCTTCTTTTTAATCTATTATCCATATGTAAATATTATTCCATTTACCTCCCTTAATCTCCTTATCGACAAGGAAGTCAATTCTTTTAGTCCATCTTTTATTCATTCTGTCTTGCACCGTCCATTCTCCGTCGAATACACCGGTCCCTTCCACGCAGACCTTTACACCAAATGTAAAACCTAACTCCTCTAAATCTCTACTCACAGCTATCCATCTATGACCCTGAGGGTTCTCGGGATCTATCCTAGAATTGCTAGCAGTTACAAAGGGTGTACTGTCTGTTTGTGCTGGCACAGCGTGGTATATAGTTGCTGTGACATACGTGGCGGTTAGAAATGTGTATAGCATATTCATAATCTATACCTCTTGTTTTCCAGCCGGTTATAATGTGCATCTAATAATATGTGAGCAACCTCCTCACTGATCATATTATCGTTGTATAATTTCCATATCACTTTACTCATAGTTTCTAATTGTTTTAAACAATGGGTGTCTGTAGCTATTAGCTTTAGTACGTTCGAAGTAGGTAAAGGTAGCACGCTGGCCAATATAGTCGCCTATATTATTGAGCATATTAGCTAGATCCTTGTAGGTGTAGCCTTTGCCCGGCGGACAACCGAACTCTACACCTTCGTCATCTCGCATTATGAACTTGCCAAGCGTACCTGTCCTTTTGCCTTTACCGTCTACATAACCTATGATAGTAGCTTCAGTATCATGAAAGTCTTTGAACTTTTGTAAGTTGTAAGAGCGTTTACATTGATAAGGACCGTCAAGTCTTAGTATAGAGCCTTCGTAATCTGTATCTAGATTAAGAGTGTGTAATATATCTGCATGACTTTGGCTTTTAACTTGAGTTGTATGTACAAGTTTAACGCAGTAAGAATAAAAATCGCTGAAAGCTAGATTATCTACACGTGTTGAGTAGTCTTCATCAGTGTGAGCATAGTCATAGCAATGAAATTGTACTAATTCTTTAGATTCAGCTCTATTATCTGCTGTAGGTTTTTGTTTACGTACAAGAGATATAATCTTTTCGAAGTCATTACGTAGACTGTGGTTGTATAACTCACCGTCTAGTATCATGCTAGGATTAAGAGCGAATGATGGTTTAAGATCTTGTAATATATGCTCAATGTTGAGCCACGGTTTACCTGTTCTAGAGTACGCATGTACTTTGCCTTCAGGATTTAGTTGAATTACACAACGTACGCCATCAAGCTTCGGTTGCATAAATACATTCTCGGACCAATCAACAGGTTTGTTACCTACCTTATATGCGAGCATTGGTTTTATCATAGTTCGTCTAATTTATTCTGTAATCTTTTAATTTTATTTTGTATTATCTGCATTTTTCTATATTCCTCCTGCTCTTGATACATCATCAGCAAGGTTGTAAGACGAGCAATTTCTCCTATTATATGTTCTTCGGGAGTTTCTTTGAAACTTAAAGGCATATCTTCAAGTAAGTCCCCAATTGTTATGGGGCTTTTGTCATGCCAAGCTACATCCTTGTCGTTACGATACTCGATAAGTCTATCCGCTATCTTCGACGCAAGTTTGTTTAATTGTTCGTCTGTCATATTTATGTTATTATCCAAACATATTCGTATTTGGTTTGTGTTTTTGGAGAGGCTTTCTCCAATCAGTGTAACCATCTTTAAATCCTCCATCACCATACTTCTTTATAATCTTATCTGGTGTTAATACAAAAACAGTTCTACTGGAATAGTTGTCATAACAACTAACCCACCTGTCTTCCTTACCTGAGAATATAATATAAGTATAATGATGGTCTACATCAGAGTGATCTGGATATAGATAGCAACTGTCATAATACATATCGTAAACTAATTTAGCAGATAAACGGCTACCGTCACTACCTGGGTTAGCCTGTAACCAGTTAGCTATCTGTACTCCTTGCCACTCGGGATAGCCATCATGATGTAAATACATATTTACATAGCTATTGTCATGAAAAAAAGAGGGAGGAGCAGCAAAACCAAGTTCATGGTTCTCTGCACACTTCCTGTCCACCACCATTGTTAAGTTTCTAGTTGCCATACTCTTCATTTAATTCAGCATAGTTACTCATTATCTCTATGATCTGACTTCTATTTAGACCTGAGTAATCTGACACTACACTTACGTCAAACATATTTGTTACTCCTGATTCTTGCACACGTACATATGCATCAAAATCTTCTTGTGTTATATTATTATTATTCATTGTTAAATACTTCTTTAATTATTCCCGATTCTCTTTCTGTAAATAAAGCGTGACCTAATCTGCAGTAGTTGATAACATCTGCAAACCTAGATTCTAAGCTTTCGGCTTTGTCAAGATTGGGATTATTGACATGAGCCATTATTGATTGTATTTGTTTGTCAAAGAATATAGACCACACCTTTATCGGTGATATACCTATTCTCTTAGCTGTTGCTTTAAAGTTATTTAAAACATCTGAAGATTCTTGAGTATACTCAGGACCTTTCTTTGACATTACGCTATTTGAGTACTCGTTTAGTTCGTGTACTAGTTTATTGAATTCTATTGTGTTCATATTATTATTTATATTTAGAGCGAGAAGTGGGGCTCGAACCCACAACCTCTAGCTTGGAAGGCTAGAGCTCTACCAATTGAGCTATTCTCGCGTTTTAAGTGGACCTAACAGGACTCGAACCTGTGACCTATTCATTATGAGTGAACTGCTCTAACCAACTGAGCTATAAGTCCCAATGCTCGTGAACCCGGTAGGATTCGAACCTACGACCGATGCCTTAGAAGGGCATTGCTCTATCCAGCTGAGCTACGAGTCCATCTTAAATTAGTGGAGGTGGGCGGAATCGAACCGCCGTAACGAGATACTGACACTACCTTGGGATTCCCCAGGTTGGTTACTGTCTCAACTGACCAATTCACCCCCATTTTCTTTTTTTGTTATTCATATATATTATCCGACTTCATTCGTATTTTGTTTGTAATATTTTAGGCGTGCTCGTACGTTTTTAGGTCGAGTAACAATGCCACACTCGCATCCACGCCGTTTAGTAACTAGAAGAGGAATCGAACCTCAATACTCGTCAGTAGTTTGAAAGCAGAGTCTAACTCATACTCTTTCTCCATACCTAGTTTTCCTTGCCAAAGCGTAGCGGTCATAACGATCCTTCACCTACGCCCGGCAATGTATAGCACTAATCTAGTAGTACCATGTAAGCTTTCGTATTGTGCTTTCTAAACCAATCAAGAGCTTTGTGAAAGTCTTTTACTTGCTCTGGTCTAACCGACTTGGGTGCCATCTCAAATACATATTGAGAACCCATTATAAAATCGTAAATACTTAGTTCTAAACCAGTTAGATCATAGCTCTCGCCGCTGAATGGGTTAGTGACAGTATCACCTTCAGTGTATACAGTACCATTAAACCATTTAGGTGTTGTTAACTTACTACTCATTTGTCTAGTATTTTATCACCGTACATAAAGCTGAACGGTTCCATTTTATAAGTACTCAAGTTACCATACGTGAAAAGATCTCTCATCTCATCAATAGTTAACTCATGCCACATGGTTTTAGACATTAGCGTATACTTTAATCTTTTAGCAGAGTTGTACTCTCTCGCACTTGACTGCAAACTTGTTTTAACGTCGGGCAATAACATGTCGTAGACGGTTTTAATTTTTGTCATATTTATTATTTAATTATATTATCCAACCTCATTCGTATTTAGTCTGTGATTGGTCTGCTTACTATTTCTTCTATTTTATTTATAAGGTGCCATTTATCTATAATGTTACCTTCATACAATTTAAGAGCGTGAGCTATATCAAGTAGTTTTTGTTCGTTGCTTAGTGCTAATAACTTGTTTACCAGTATTAAATCTTTATCTACGTTTGTAGATACCTTGTTTTCCTCTGACATCTCATGCCATTTTTTTACTGAATCACTCATATCTATTATTATTTATTAACCACATTAACTGTGCATACTCCTCGTATTCTTGTTCGTTATTAAATCCGTAGTATTCTTTCATCTTATACTCTCCAGTTAGAAAGTGAACTGTCTTCATCTTTGATAACTAGCTCATCTTTATCGTTATACTCCACTAAATCGTCTTCGAGACACCATTCCTCCCAATCATCATCAATAAACAATTCGTCACAGATCTCTTCACCGCAGTATATAGACTGAGCACCTTGTATAGCGTCTTTGAGTACCCACGTTAGTTCGTGAGAATAATAGTATACATCTTCACTAATACTTATAGCAGATCTACCATCATGACATAGGAATACGCTATAACCATCTGCTGTGCATTCTTGATTCATTATAAAATCATAACCACCTTTGAAGTCCACTGTATCTAGTGTAGATCCGTAGTGTTCTAAGTATAATTCTCTTAATTTACTTTTTTCCATGCTTGTAATTTTTTAAGTAAAAGTTTAACATATAGTTTAATCTAGCGAACTCAGTATATACTTTAGTTCTAGCTTTGCATATATAAGATTTAGTTTCTAACTTACCATCAGTAAAGAATGTAGTTCTTTGTTCTTGATTATAAGTTTTGTTTAGTTGATATGGTGAATAAGTACCATTTTGTTTTCTTACATAACCACTTTCAAACACAGCTATTCTTAATCTTGGCGTATCTTTTAGTGATCTACCTTGAGATGTTAGCCAATTCTTGTAGAATTCATTAGTATTATTATAAGTGGACACAGGAAATTCGAATTCTCGTGTACCATTTTTCGCTTGTCTTTGTGTAGTCACCTCTTTAATATTGTGCTCTACTAGTAGTGCTCGCGCGAACGAGTCACATAACATCTGTTGTTCTTGTCTCCAAGAGTATTTATTATTCATATTTATTGTTTTAGTAAGTAGTTTTCTAACCATTCTTCACTGATCTGCATTGGTTTTGGGCAATGAGCGTTGTGTAGTTTAAGAATATCTTGTGACCATCCACCTGATTGTTCTATTTTATTATCAATTAATTCTTTTTGTCTGCGACCTTGAGTGTACCACCTGTTGTCGTCGGCGTACATATAAGTCCAATCGTGTGATTTAAACATCTCCTCGAGTGTTAAGTCATCAAAGTATTTTCTTTCTGTCATAGTATTATTTTTGTATATAAGTTAAGCCTTTATAGTTAAACCACTCGCCAATACCTTCTTTTTCTGTATTTGAGTTGTACCAAAATCCAAATGATGGAGGTAGAGAACCAATATCGTAGCCTTTATAAGTTAAGGTAGCGTCGCCATCTTTTATTCTGATGGTAGTTTTGTTCACTTGTTTAAATGTTTTCATATTCATATTTATATTATTATCCAATAGTGATCGTATTTAGATTGTATTTTATACATATCCTGCAAGTAGCTTCTGTAGTTCTTCAAGTGATAGATCACCTTCTACAAACATTATCCACCAGTCTAGTTTATCATTATTATTATTCATTAGTGTTTACATTATAGCATTGGTGATATACTTCATCTCTGCATTCTTGACTTAAACCAATCCAGTTCTCCCACTTTGTACCATCTTCGCGAGGAAATAGTTTGTTAGTCATTGCCATTTCTAGTTTGTGCTTTGCTGCCACTTCATTTGCTTCTGCAAACGCTTGATTCCATGTTGTATATTTTCTGTAACTCATTTCTTATTAGTTTTTTTATAGAACTCTATTCTGTCAAGAACATCTTGTCTTGTTACTTTTTTCTTCATTTGCTCTAGTATGTAACTTGACATATCTATCTGCTTACCGTTTTCACATGTTAAAATCCACTGCATATTATTTAATTTTTAAGTTATTGTATAGTATTTCCATTTGTTGCTCGTCAGTGCATGTGGCGAAACCGAACTCACCATATTCCTCCTGCGCTATTTTGTCAAGTAGTTCTACCATCCGCCATAAATTATTGTTGGATTACTAAAAGCCAAGTGATACATTATAGTTATTATTCCGGTGAATGCTAGTGTTGCTAGCGATATTAGTATTGCATTTACTGCAAAGTGTTGAAACTTTCTTTTCATTTTAATGATTTAATTGTTAGTTGTCATAGCGTGAATCGAACACACTCGCGTACCATAATGACATTGGTTAGCACTTAACCATGACTCATTCGCATTTTTATACTTATAGAAACAAGTGAAACTTAAAGTTGTTGTTGTAGTTTACTATTGTTCAACTACTTCTCTTGCAATTACTGGAATTGAAGTTGATGAAGTGTAAGATTTATACTTGATGAAGCAAGCCATATCTTCTAACTTATCTTTCATTACTTCATACACTTTATCGTGATTGTAAGTTACTGTTTTACCATTTTTGAAATTAACAGTGATGTTTTGGTTTTTACCGATTAGTGATTTGCGTATTACAAATCGTTTTGAAATTAAATTACTCATATTATTATTATTTATTAGTTACATTTATATTATCCATTTGACTTCGTATTTACATTGTATAAAAGTAGATTGTTTGTTTACTTACTTATTTTGTTGTTAGTATATTCCGCACTCACTCTCAATATCTTATTCATAATAGATTTTATTTACATTTATATTATCCAATATGTCTCGTATTTAGTATGTGAAAGTAATATGTGAAATTATATATGTAAATTAGAATTGTGAAAATAGTAGTCAAGTCGGCATGTCAGTGTGTCATGTCAAACTGTCATATGGAAACGATACGGATGAGCGGGGGCTGGCCAAAATAATTGCGTTTTCCTACGGAGTGAATACGGTGGGGGGAGGGGGGAAACACAGTACCTCTAATTATCTAACAACTTTTTTTGTGACATTAGCCTATATAAGAATAATAGTAATGGGCAAGTGTCACACTTTTATTAAATTTAAAGTAGAGTGTGTAATAATACTACTATGGCAACAAAACGAGCAGGGAACTCACAGGGATTATCAAGAGAAGCATTAGCTGCTAAGCGTGCTAGAGATTTGGCTGCGGCTAATAGTCCAGTTAGGAAGAAAAAGCGTGCAGAAAACCAGCGTATAGGCCAACGTTCAGATAGTGATATTCATCACCAAGCGGACGGAACAACAAGAAGAACATCGATAGCTTATAACAGAGCTACGCACACAAGAGGGGAAGTAAATTCCTAAACCACAGCATAGAGCGCAACTGAGACCCGCTAAACCAAAGTGTCTCAACTAACCTAAATACCTTAAATAATGACGTATTTTTATTACAAGACTAATACGTGGAATAGTCAACCACAAATCTCCGAAGACCAGATAAAACTTTGGAAACACCTCGCGGAAAAAAAGAACTGGAGGATTGTACAACTACCTAACGGTTTTTATCAGACGGAATACAAAGACATTAATTGTCAATGTGATCCCAATGAGGATGGATGCTGTGAAAAATGGCATGATGTCACAAGAAGGGAAACTATGGATGGAGCAGAAGCTGCAATTGATGGAAGCATCGATCACTATGCTAAAAAAGTAGATTTCTTAAAAGGACCTAAAGTAGTTAAGACATTTAAGTAAAATCAATCTAATCAAATTTAATCAAATTTAATCAAATGGAATACAATCTACCAAGCCAGATTGTCAAGGATTTAAACTTTGGCAACGAGGCAAAAGAGAAAATAACAACAGGGGTCAATAAACTGGCCTCTGCTGTTAAATCAACACTAGGAGCGTCTGGAAAGTGTGTAATATACGAAGACGCAATGGGTAAGCCGGTAATCACAAAAGATGGTGTAACAGTCGCAGATTCTGTAGTCTTATACGATCCGGTTGAAAACATTGGTGCCACCCTAATTAAAGAGGCATCGAAAAACACAGTGAGGGAAGCAGGTGACGGTACTACTACAGCTATCGTTCTTGCTCAATCACTTTTACAAACAGTATATAAGAATGAAGTACACATATCTACAAGGGATATTAAGAACGGTATTTCCACCGGTCTTGAGAAGGTTAACAAATACCTTTCTGAACACGCCACGCCAGTATCAGGATCTCAGCTCAAAAACGTATCAACCATTAGTTGCAATAATGATGCAGAACTTGGAGCGATTATCGCAGAAGCATACGAAAAAGTAGGTAAAGACGGTACGGTATTAATGGAGGAGAGTGAGACAAATGACACGTTTGTTGAGATAGTTGACGGTGTTCAGCTAAAAAGTTACTTAACCTCACCACACTGGGTGACAGATAAAGAGAGACAAACAGCAGTATTAGAAAACCCAGTAGTATTACAAGTAGCCTCTGAAATCCCTAACATTAGGAGAATACAGAGTATACTAGAATATGTTATAAAAAACAAGAGATCACTGCTAATTGTCGCAAATGTTGACCAACAAGTAAAATCAGCGCTCTTAATGAACAAAATTAAGGGTAATATCAAGGTTAACATCATAGATCCACCTGGTTTCGGACCTACAAGAGGTGATACTATGGAAGATTTAGCAACACTAACAGGTGCTACAGTCATAAATGAAGAGCTTGGAGACGATTTAGATCTGATCCAGCCAGATTGTTTGGGTGAAGTAGTGAAATCTGTAACAGATAACAGAACTACAGTCCTAACAACTGGTGTAATCGGTGATGAATTAAAAGAAAGAGTTAAGGATATCAGAAAAAAGATAAAAAAAGAGAAAAACGACTATATCAAAGGTAAACTTAAAGATAGGTTGACCATGTTGTCTGGCTCTGTTGGTGTAATAAAGGTCGGTGCTGACTCAAAAGTTGAGTTAAAAGAGAAAAAGGACCGAGTAGAAGACGCTATTTACGCTACAAAAGCAGCTTTGCAAGAGGGAATTGTTCCCGGTGGCGGAGTTGCGCTATTCGATGCTTCAATAAACATCGACGCTGTAAATACTGGCGAAAAAATACTACTAGAAGCTATATTAGCACCATTTAATACAATACTTGATAATGCTGGTATTGAAGATAATGAAAAAACAGGTGCAGCTAAGGGTTACGGTATAGATGTAACCACTGGTAAATACGTTGATATGATAGAAGCTGGGGTTATAGACCCAGTACTAGTAACTAAAACGGCACTAAAGAACGCAGTTAGTGTTGTTTCCACTATTATTTCTGCGGATTGTGTAATCTCTAATACAAGAATAGACAATGCGGGCAGTTAATTATTATATAATCGTAGAAAAAATAAAACCAGAACCTAAAACAATAGGTGGTTTAGAATTAACAGAAGAACTAGACGTTGACAATAGGTACTTAAAGGCTGAAGTTATAAGCGTTGGTAACCTAGTTGAAGGCGTTAAAGTCGGTGATATAGTACATCACGATTCTCACGCTGGAAGTGGTATGACTTGGAAAGATAAATTATACCATGTTATCACAATAAGAGACGTTGTACTTGTGGAATGAGGTTAACAGCATCAGACATAAGGGAGATACAATTGTTTAAATATTACAGGCTTGTTAGAAAATGGGCCTGTAAAACTTATGGTTTAACTGACGCTGATTTAGAACTTTTAGTCTATTTAGATTGCAAATCGCGATTTACACGTAATGACTTTATAGATGGTACTTATACATATTCATGGGATAAGGCCCGATGGGAACGATTACGCAAGCAGGAATGGATAGAAGTTTGGAGGCATCGTAACCGCACTACAATCAAATACAGCATTTTTAAGACATCATTTAAATGCTCCCAATTAATAAGTAGGATATATCGCATATTATTAGGCGAAGAAGATCTTCCTACATCAGAAAGAAACACATTTTTTAATAATAAATCATATACAGACAAAGTCTACAATAAGGCTATAGATGATATGATTAAGGATAAAGAAAGATAATAATAAACAATCGAAGACTAAATAATGGCATATAAAATGAAAGGCGTTGATTTTGGTAGCCAAGATCATAAAGACGTTCCTGTTGTTAAAAAAAATCTAGAAGACGGTGTACTAGCCGAAGCTAATAAGGACGGTAGCATATATGTAGATAAATCAGTAAAACTAAACTCAACAAGAGCTAGTAAAATTATAGATCATGAAAAAGTTCACCTAGATCAAATGGATAGGGGTGATCTTGACTATGATGATGAGTTTGTTTATTGGAAAAATAAAAAATATTCACGAGCTGACATGAAAGAGGGGACTAAAAACCTACCTTGGGAAAAAGAGGCTTATAACAAAGTAAAAGTATAAATAACATGTTAACAATTTATGAAAAAATAAAAGCAAACAAAGAGGCATCGGCACTAAAGGCAAATGCTGCTTTGATATCTGGTGCTGCGGACGCTGCCCCAACCTACCAAGATTTAAGTACTAAAGGTGGTAAAAAACCTGTTAAGTCAGAAGATGTTGATACAAAAGAAGAGAAAAAAGATGA
>ERZ1046148.622-NODE-622-length-20730-cov-7.877388_pt1 | contig 20730 bp, 19 predicted proteins | sample MGYA00383090_ERZ1046148 | MGnify/ENA primary metagenome ERZ1046148 (study PRJEB29581, sample SAMEA5548360) | metagenome | biome: marine; feature: coastal; material: water | depth 25 m | study: Short-term variability in the microbial, nano- and picoplankton... | reverse complement strand
AAACCAACCACATACAAGGGCCCCCGTTGTATACGTATATGCCTACAACGGTACCGTTGTAGTCACCGGTAAACACAAAGTTATCGCCTGCAACAAACCTTGGCACAGATGGTTGTAATCATAGCAAGGTTTGAACAGTTTTGTTGTTCTAGCCGATTGGATTTTCCAGTCTGCAAATGTGAAAATATTTCCTTCTATCAGTATCCCATATCAATCAAAAATTGGGGGCCTTCGAAGCCAATCTCTCTAAAGATGCGGATTGCTTCTCTCCATAACAGGTCAGCCTTAGCAAGATCGCCTCGTACTTCTTCTGTGATCCCAAGGCTGACCAGTGACATCGCCTCACCATGTCGGTCGCCAATTTCTCTATGGATGGCCAGACTCTCTAGATTCAGCCGTTCTGCCTCAACAAGGCGGCCTCGGTTTTTCGCTCTCCTAAATCTTCTCTTATAGGGCCGTATGGCATTTGAGAGGTTGAGTAAAGTAACCGCCTCACCATGTCGGTCTCCAATTTCTCTACTGACCGCCAGACTCTCTCTATTCAACCGTTCCGCATCAGCATCGTTGCCTTGTTCGAGCATGTATTGTGCAAGATAACGCAGTGAAACCGCCTCACCATCCCTATCACCAATTTCTCTAAAGATAGCCAGGCATTCTAGAGTCATTTGTTCTCCCTGGTCATTATTATGGGAGAACTTGAGGAGCATTCGCGCCTCATTATTCCGATCACCAATCTCTCTAATGATAGCCAGACTCTCTAGATCTAAATGTTCCGCCTCAGCAGAGTAGCCTCGCTTTCTATAGGAGCTTCCAAGATCACCTAGTAACATCGCCTCACCATGTCGGTCGCCAATTTCTCTACTGATCGCCAGACCCCCTCGATACAACCTTTCCCCTTCCTCAAGGTCGCCTAATGTGTCTGCAATATGTCCAAGATAACGCAGTGACTTCGCCTCACCGCTTCGGTCGCCATTTTTCCTGAATGTTTCCAAAGCCCGTAAGTAATGTTGCTGAGCCGAATGCGTTCTTCCTGCAAGTCTCGCTGCATTTCCAAGCGTAAACTCTGAAGCAGTATCAATTGAGTAATATTTTTCCATTACCATCTACTCTAATTTCTTGATAGTAAATTTGAACTAATAATTCGCAAGATGAAGCACATATCTGGAAATCGTTTTCTTTGACGTAAATAGTTTCATTACTATTCCATTGACTTTCATTTAGATCTGTATCTATCAAAATACATTGTGATGGTTGTATTTTCTCAGGGTCATTTAGGGCTTGAAATGGCTCTCCGTCAATCCAAGATACAATTAGGCTAATCTGCCTTTGTTTATCGTCTGCATCATAGTAACTCAAAAATTGAAGTTTATACTTCGTCGAACCATCATCGATAACATATACTCGTTCCTTTGCCTCGATTCGATGAACAGAGAAATTGTAATCATACCAATCTAATCTTTCATCTGAGTTTTCTGAGTAGTTTTGAGTATTTATGTCTGAATATTTTAATGTGTTAAACGGAATTTCATCCGTGAAAAGTCCTAATACATCTTTGCCCAAAAAAATATCCGTTTTTGAAAACTTTAACGTATGATTACTTTCAGTAGATTGCTCCATTCTCCCGACATCTAAGTACACAAAATCGTCGGAGTCTGCATCGATTTCTACATTGAAAGTCAAACCATCTGCTGCAAGTGATGATTTTATCCTATCACTATTTTCAGTTGAAGAAATCAATCCTCCTGTAGTACATTGGAACTCATTGCCATCATTACTAAGAATTACTCTCGTAAGAGACCAGTCTAAATTATCACTGCCTGATTCGAAACTTAAATCGAATAAATGGTCACTATAATTCTCAGAAACATCAGATTGAGAATCATTTATTGCGAATATATTTTCAGTGCCAATCTCTGAATCATACTTGTAAATGATTACGCCCCAATATATGGAACCAAGCAAAGAAAGAACCAGGACTCCTATGATTGTTTTTTTAGCATAACTAATCATTCTGATTCACCTAAAGATGAGTGTTTAATCTTATTTGATTTACCATTATAATAATCCAAAGCAGCTCCTGCTGGGAGTAGGACTGTCCACCATTTAGGCCTCTTGAAATCCCCTTCTTCGGTTACGAAAGAACGGATTAGCATGGATAGAAGATCGATGATTACCACAACTACAAAGACTACGATTAGTAAAGCAAATGCTCTATCATAGTCAAATGGTGGATTGATATAATTGTCAATGTACATTCCAATACCTCCAGCACCGACTAATCCGAGTACTGCGCCATGTCTAACATTATATTCAAACATAAACAGAAGTTGGCTTAACAAGTGATTACTAGATTCTGGTATTACGATATGAAATACTCTTTCTGAATGTGTTAGACCCATTGCCATACCTAATTCAAGAGGAGCATTTGAGATTCCTTCCATCGATTCATACTGAAGTTTTCCAAGATAGCCAATGGTATACAAAGTCATAGCTAAAATACCAGGCAATGGTCCAAATCCTAGTGCTATAGCAAAAAGAAGAGCCCAAATAATACTAGGTAGACTTCTCAAACCTGCTAAAATAATTCTTGCTACCAAATTTATTGGCAGAGGAGCAAGATTATTCGCTGCTATCGAAGCAAGTGGAACAGAAATGATGAAGCCGATCAATGTTGAAATGAAAGCCATTTTTATGGTCACTAGCATTCCAGTCCATGCTTTAGAACAGAATAGTTCGAAATCTTCAACACAAATATCACCATTCGGTTTGTGCAAAGAACCGTCACCCCAAACCTCCGCTTCTAAGACTGACCAATCAGGGGGCCACAAATCTTCTGTGAAGAAAATCTTCAAGTTTTCAGGAGCACTTTCGATTTGGTCCCAATCCTCCACTAACTCATCCATAAATGACCAAGCTAGGTAAAGCAATACAATGCTAGTGAGAATCAGTTTCTTATTCATCGAAACCACCTTCTTCAATTAGTTGATTATCTATTACTCTCCATACTCGATCTGCCATTTGTAAAGCTCTTTCTTCATTGTGTTCGACCATCAATAATGTGGCACCTAAATCTTTTACGATTTTCTTTGTAGCTTCAACTATTGATTTTACGTTCTCGGAATCTAACTCTCCGAGAAATTCATCAGCCAAAATCAATTTTGGTTTTTGTAGCAATGTACGAGCAATTGCAACTCTTCTTTGCTGCCCTCCAGATAGAATCCGAACTGGATGGCTTGCTAAATCTTCAATATTCAATGACTTCATTGCATCTTCAATATCATTTCTAAGCGACCTGCTTAGAGGGAAAAATGCTGTGAACCATTTTGATCTTCTTGCTAATGCTCCCAATGCGATGTTGCTTCGGACACTAGAGTGGCGAATTAATCCAAGTTTCTGGGGGATATACCCTATACCTCCCCTCTTGGGGATTTCATGAGATATATCCCCCGAAAGGGGTCTAAGCAAACCTGCTATGGTCCGTAAAAGTGTAGTCTTCCCAATACCCGAAGGCCCTAATATTGCAATTGTTTCTCCGGCATAGATATCCTTACTGATCTTTGAGACCAGAGGTTTATCGTACCCAATTGAAAGATTACTTAGCACTAGTATCTTGTTGTCTGAACTAGAACTATGTTCTACATCGTCGGAGATGTCATCTACGGTATCCAAACAACCATCCCCACATTATACCGTTGGATAGTTGTATTTAGATTCGGTTGCTTCAATATCTGGATTTGCACCTAGGGCGGAGGTGCTAGGTACAAATCCAGACATTATCGAGATGTATTTCTTCTGCCTCATGCGGATGTATCAGCTGCTGTGATTCCATACTTGTCAGCGTGGTAGTACTGTGATAGTCCAGGTATAGCCTCTAGTAAGCTAGAATAACTTCCGAGGTGATTCTGACTATTTCCTGCATTCAACTTGTAACCCTTTGAGGTCACGTTAGAGATGATTTCACTTCCACAATGAGTCATAGCGATATCTGCTACTTGATGAGTTACTGTGTTGTAACATCCAGTGAATGTTTGTCCACCCATCGAATAATTTTCAACCCACATCTCATCGCCCCAGTTTAGCATAGCATTTAGGATTGCATTTCTGGTGTGAACGTCTAGGAAATCAGCATTATACATTACCGGATGGCTTGGTGACTGGCCGAATGATGGCAATTGCACGTATTGATCCATTGGTAAGCACCAATCTGAATTATCTGACGCGGTGTCGCTACCGCAGTATTTTGCTACTGTGCTGAAGTCATCACCCTTAGCGAATGCTACATCTCCATATCCTGAACTCAAGCATTCTACTGCTCCCTCGTAACCGGAATAAAGTGCACTGTTATCTGGAATAGATGCTGCATTACCGTTACTGGTTGAACCATCAAAGTGAGCATCGATAGTTAATCTAAGTGAGTTGATATCGGTTGCATCTCCGACTGGAGTTACATATCCGTTTCCGATCAAGTAACCCATTGGCATAAGCATTCCAGCAGACTTTAACCAACCTGTGTGACATGATGTCTTACCCGCTAGAAGTGCGAATGGGTCAGTGGAGTCGTCGTCATCTAGTACTGCGTCAGCAACATCAGTTCCGTTCAAGACCCATGCAGATGCGTTATAGTAAGTATCTCCTTCTGGAGTTGTTGTTTCAACTGCTAGAGTTGATAGGCCATATTGCTTCCAACCAATCCATGCAGGTCCTCCTTCCATGAATGCTATGTCTGCAGTTCCAAACCTTAGGGCTTGGATGATCATTCCCTCAGAGGATACATCGTAAAGATTGACATTTACTCCAAGGTCTGCAGCTAATCTGTCTGCCATTCCTTGTGCGTTAGCATTAGCACTAGCATCATCTGCAAGGTAGTATGCAATATTGATTGTTGATTTTAGTGCCCCTGTAGAGGAACCATTGGTAAATGCATTCCCGTATTTGCTAGAAATACCTGGGATATTCATCAGTGCAGCCCCATAGGTGCCTAGATGAGTTGTTGCATCTGTTGCAATCATTGCACTTGTTCCAAGAACATTCTCAAGAATTGCTAGACCGTCTGCGTCATCTTTCATTGCTACAAGAGCGTCGCGAATCAGAACTTCCTTAGCGTCATCCAATACTGCATCGTTAAACATTACTGCGTGGCTTGGAGATGAACCGAACTTTGGTAGTGCGACATAATCACTCATTGGCAAGCACCATGCTGCGTTATCAGTAGCAACTTCATTGTTACAGTATGATCCTACTGTGGAATCCTTTGCAAAAGCAACATCTCCATATCCTGAACTCAAGCATTCTACTGCTCCGTCATATCCGGAGTAAAGTGCGCCAGATTCTGGAATCGAAGCTGCATTGCCGCCGCTCTTACTTCCATCGAAGTAGTGGTTGATAGTTGTGCGGAGTGTTTCTGTATCATTCATGTCTCCTGCTACAGTTACGTATCCATTACCAATCAAGTAACCCATTGGCATTAGCATACCTGCGGATTTTAACCAGCCAGTGTGGCAAGATGTTTTACCTTCCATCAAGGAAAATGGATCGGTTGTATCATCTCCGTCTAGATGTGCTTTTGCAATATCTGAGCCGTTTTTGACCCATGCGTGAGCATTATAGAAAGCACGGCCATCTGATTTTGTATCAGCTGCCATTACGTCCAATCCATATGCATTCCAGCCAACCCATGCTGGGCCGCCATCAATATTCATTGCAATATCTGCATTCCCGAATCTTAATGCTTCCATTGCGAGTCCTGAACTACCGACATCATAGAGACTGACGTCCATATTCAACTTCTCACAGAGATAATCTGCAATTTGTTGAGGATTTGCAATTTCTGCTGCATCTTCCTTAACTTCATATGCGATCTTTAGCTCGTCTCCAGCGCAGTTGTCGGCAGCAGCAGCGGCTGCTGTTTCTTCTTTATCGCCTTCAAGGCAGCCTGCTAGCGCAGCACTACAGATTAGCAACATCAACATCATAGATTTCATTTTCAAATTCAGCATCATAACACCCTGGTTTAGGGGGCCCTAAAAGCATGACCTACATATAGTTTAGGCCGCCCTAAAAAATATACTTTGAAAAAAATCGCTCTGGAAATGAAATTATTTACAGCCATCTAGATTACAGGATTTCGGGCTGAAATGAGGTTTTTCGACCGAGAGAGTCATTGGATATGTGTCCTAACTTCGCATGATGAAGGTTGTTTGGGTGCTTCACTAAAGCCAAATTTACAAGGCTCAGCCATAGATGTTATCGCACCAATATCTTGGCCATCTACAATTGCATTTCCGTGAATTATTTTGGACACACTGTCAATTGCATACCATTCCTTACGGTCATTTTTGGTAGTACCGTGTGTCCTGGTGCCAAATAATAATCTTGCAAAAAATAATTCTACTGTAGCAATGAAAAACAATGAACGCCTAAATGGTATTCTCCAGCCCCTATTCCATTCAAAATCTAGAGTTATACTATCTGACTTTAGTGACATTTGACGAGCATTGTTGATAACATCAATATCCTGAATCTGGATTTCATCAAATGTGTAAAGTTCCTCAACATATTCTGCAATTTTTTGATTGGGTGCGATTAGAACTCTATCGCCATTTGGTTTCGCCCACATTATGTCTGTAAATCTACCAAATGGAGAGGACTGCCAATCACCAACAACTATTCTGTCGCCGCTTTCAAATCCACATGATGAAATTCGTCCTTGGAATACATCCATTGATTCGATCGCTTTTTCTTTACCCTTGAAGGGAGTTACTTCTCCAATCCAAGTAATAATTATGATTAGCAAAATTTGTATAATCAATCTAATAACATGCCAGATTGTATCATATTGTATACCATTAAGTGGGATATTATTGTACCACATATTGAAATTAGCCCAGTATAATATTACAAGTAAAGCACTTAATCCAACTGCGCCAAAAGATCTGGTAGCAGGAATAATCAGTAATAATCCCAACCCAGCCTCAAAAAAACCGCTAAGCAATACCCAAAACCTTGCAGAGGGAAGAACCTGAGGAACTATTGGTTCATACCATGCTGGATGAATGAAGTGGTCAACACCAACCCATATGAAGGCAAATCCTATACCTAGTGCAAGGAAATTGCGCAATACAGAATTAATTGTCACAGACACGGCAAAAGTTCCTTCGACATAAAGTAATGTTCATTTCCAGAAGCATCATCACCTCAAATTAATAAGATTCGCATCAATCCACACTTGTTAACAAATAACCATATTAGATAGGTATCAAGCGTATTGCATATGAAGAATGTTGGTTTCATACCCTCCAATTTCTAAAGTTTAATCACCATAGTAAATCATCAATCCGATATAACTCGAAACCATTTCAGATAGATAACAATAACTAAGGAAGCCAAATTATGCAAAATAGCAACTTGTGTTTATCTCCAAATTGCGAGACATATATGACACCAGAACCCGGTGAAAAGTATTGCATGGTTTGTAAATTGAAAACTTTCGACAAACATCAACCGACGAAATTGATTCTATTTGGGGATGATAAAGAAACCAACGATAATAAAAAAAGAAGTAAGATATGGAATAGATATTTTGCCATTATAGCAGGAGCGGGAATGTGCGCAGTACCGATGTCAATTGCCTTTCGTTTGATCGTGTCAGGAGATGTAGCTGGCCCATTAGTAGTGATGTTAGGTATTGTTTTTTCCATTAAGGGCTTCCTCTCATTCCAACGCGTTTATTTGAAAATTACTGCGGAAGATGATGATAATGACAATCGTAGTGAACAACATCCCATGCAGATCACCGGGAATCCATTTTGAACACTCACGTTATGCTATGAAGCAAACTAGTAATCTAGGTATGAACATATTAGTATCAAGTTCTGAAGGTTTATTTCATACATCAATATTTAACATAATAGCAATTGAGACATTATGTAGAGGGATTGAATGACAAAGACTACGAAGAAAAAAGTCATCTCATCCTCATTGATAATATTAGGAATACTTGTACTCATCGCTGGGATTATCATGGTACAAACTGGATTTTCAACCTTCGATGATGACGAGCCTAGAGTTGGAATCTATATTGGAGGTATTTTTACAATAATTGGAGGCGTTTTCTTGACAGCTGGGGGGATAATTTTTCTTAACTTCGATGGTTTAAAGCGAAAGATTCTTGTTACGGCTGGCAAGATTGCTGATGCTGTTGAAGAAGAGAGAATTCAAGAGAAAAGCTAACACTCTTGTGTACGAATTAAACATTCAAAAGGGCTAACTGCGGGATGCTTCAGAAGTTTGCTCAGTAATTTTAGATGGTATCAAACGATACGCTCTACTGTCTCTGGAGTCACGCCTTCTTCTGGAGTTACACGGTAAACCATAACTGCCAAATTCTCAGGAGCATTTCTAAATTTAGAAACTATCATCGAGGTTTCGAACTCAGACCCGATTCCTCTGACTTTGAATTCTAATACCATGTCAGCAATAGCAGCCATCTCCTGTTTGGTAGCTGCATCGATGGAGTCTATTGAAATCATCAAAAGAAGTAGACCACGATACATTTGCGTATGTGCTTGCATCATTCGCAACATCGATATGACTCTGGTATGATCGTCTCTCTGAATAAAGAAATCAAGGCTGTCTATTACACCGCGGAAATAAGGTCCCATAGACATAACTTCATTCGTCATTTCCGTGAGGAAATCCTGGGTATTATCTTCAACAAACCGCGTTTGTGCTAACCTTTGGATATCTGGTAACTTGAAACCTTCTAAGCGATAACGGCTGGCAAGTAATTCCTTTTCCAAAACCTTGGAATTATATTCTTCACCAAGAGTTCTAACTTTGATATCTGTTGGCCACTGATATTTGTTGAAAATACGAGCAATCTCAGCTTTACTTTCATTGGTCGAAACATACATTGTATTCTCAGATTCCTCTGCAGGAGAGGTGAATTGCTTACCGAATAACTCTGCTCCACTTCCGGTATCGGTAAAACCGATCATCATGAAACCACGTGGAATCCCACCGCGCATAGCATCATCGAATTTTGGTACACCAAAACTACCAACCGTGCCAAAGAACTCCTCGTCTTCAGGGTCAAAACTAATTTCGCGACTCATATATCACACCTCAATGAATTACTACCTGCCCGCGATCAATCAGATCTGTACAGTATAAATCAAGATTGGAAAGCACAGAAGGAGGGACTTGGTCTGGAATATTGAGAATAACCGTAAGTACCTCTCTCTGTCTAAATGTATTGATGAAAGTGTGGAGATATTCTGCGAGCATCTTTTCCTCATTATAAATTGCCAGCGCATTAACCGAGTCTATGAAGACAAAGTTTCTCGGAGTGTCTGTAGTCCTAAGGCGATAAAGAGAACGTAAAAGTATACTCTCAAGCATTATCGGACTATCGACAAAAGTGATATTTGGATATGAAACATCTGTCCCCCCCAATATTCCTGATGAAACTAGATCTATGAAATGAATATTGGAAACATCTACTCCTATTGATTCGAAGGCCTGAATAATCTCGACTGCGCCTCTGCTAGCAGATATGTAGATTCCACCCATCTCAAACATCTGAATCAACGGCACCATAGTGCTCGCTGTAACCATGAAAGCATTTGAGTTTCCGCAGCGCACTTGAATCGCTGAATTAAGACTAATCTCAGTTAATTGTTCTGCTATACCATTATCAAATTCAAACATTCAAGCACCCCAATTTCCAGCACGATCATTCAAAGCTCCCCACTTCAACATCGGCGTCAACATTACCCCTAGAGGAGTTAATTCAATAGCATATTTTGCTCTACTATGTTGAGTTCCTCGCATTTTTACGACCTGAAGATAACGCAACAAATGTCCCATTCGTTCAACGTCGCCCATCACAATGATTCCATCAGCAATGGCTTCTTCTACACCAAAGGAAGACCAATGCGCATTTTCAGTAGCAGAGGTGATCTCCGCAATAAGAAGAGTAGTGCAACCTAGTGTAGCTAATTTCTTACCGAGAGTGAACAGGAAATCTCTAATCAACTGTTCACTCTTAATCTTGTAACAAAGAGTCGTCACTGAATCTATCACCAATCGTGTCACTCCGATTGTATTCACTATGTCGACTATGGCTTTAATCAGTGCATAAACGTCTTGCAAATCAAAGCTAGCCTTCTCAAGTCCAAGCCAAGAGTACAGTACATCCATGTCGAATACATTGATCAGCCCTGAGTCGATCATCTTCATGTCAAAGAATGAATATTGTCTGATGTTTTCAAGTAATTTCACACTTGGTTCTGTAGCGGTAAAATGGGCACATGCCTCGCCAGAAGTAGCACCTCTGACTAAGAATTCCATGCCTAGAGTCGTCTTTCCAGAACCACATGTTCCTGCGATCAATACCGTAGAACCATAAGGAATTCCGCCACGCAGAATTTCATCCATCCCATGGACTCCAGTGATACATCGATCACGACTGTAGACGGTACTTGGCTGCATGGGACAAGAGGACTAAACCGCTTGAGTTGATGAGTATTTTGGAGAATAGATATCGCTTACTCTAACAATACTAATACAATATCAAATTCAAATCTCGCCTGGAGAGGCTGAATATGATAAATCCCATCCTCTTGTTGAATAATTCCATTGAAGGCTGGATCCGCCAACAACACCGGTTGCCGGCGTCCATATGCATTTTTGCACAAGAGAACCTTCTGATTCCGAGTCATAAGCATAGCTCATCTCGACCCATCCATTTGAATCGGATAAACCATCAGTTGTACCTATTCCCAAAAATCCTGAACTACCTATCTCAAATACAGTACTTGCATTTCCTACGGTCTGGGCCGAAATACTTCCAGTAAGAATGGATATTGAATTTCCAGGAATCACGCCTTCAGTAAATAGATAATTAATCGTGGAAGTAGTTCCACCTTTGAGAAATGACCAACCACGTAATGTCACAGCAAAACTCTCCGGATTTTGCAATTCTATCCACTCCGGGTTACCCCCATTAGGGTTGGGGAATATCTCGGTCATCTGCAATTGCGGAGGAGCCTTACCCCCATCATGAACCTCGACACTAACTTGTACTGTCTCGCCTGTTGAAGTAAATGACCTACTGGCAGTAGAACTGATACTTGCACTATCTCTTGTTGTCCCTCCTTCAAAGAGAATAAGACCTTCACGGACGGATACTGAAGAATCTGTCACTCTAATCAACAAGCGCATATTCAAGCCATCATCCAAGCCCAAACCTTGTATCATTGCCCCTTCTGTAATATTTTTTAATGCACTAATTCTCTGCAAATCGAGTTTGCCATCACTTATCAGACCCGGCTGGAGATTTCCTTTTGACAATTCAACTGAAGTGTGCAAATGCCATTCAGATGTTGCATTTGCGACATCGCGGTTTCCATTCAATTCAGGAACAAACCATCCATCATTTGCCGTTAATCGCTCGAGAGACTCTGTTGCTGCCCTATCAACAAGATCTGTACGAGGGTCATTTGAACTAAGTGGAAGTTGGGCCAAAGATAAGAAAGCCGTGAGTATTATTAGGAAAAGCGCGAAGGCTGTTAGGAATTCAATTACTGCAACTAATGCTCCTTCATCCTGCTGTGGATGATGACGCAATGTCGCGGCTTGCATAGGTGGATGCAAAAGCGGAACCGCCATGAGGCTATCGACGTTTACTCGCCTAGCATCCGCTAATAGGTCCTGAAGACACTTCACCACCGATTGTTATTTGAGCAGTGATGGCGAGGAAGTATCAATGTCGAAGGCGGACGCTGGCGAGCGGACTAGTAAGTCTCGCAGTGCCATTGCAATTTCGATGTTGATTATGCTATCTGGATTAGTAGGAATCTCAACCCTGCCAACAGCAACAGCACTGGTTACAGGTGATCTCGGAATTACCGAGGATATTTCGCCGGTTCCTGACAGATTCTATACATCTTACAGTTCGATAGAATTAGCAGTACAACTCACAAATCTAGATAATCAAGCAAGCCCAGAGAGAATTTTAGAATGGCATGCATGCAAAGGTGTAAAGATTGTTTCCCAGTGTATTTCTAATCCAGATGAGAATGGGCAGAATACCATAACATCGTTGGCGGCTGGCGAGATTAGAGACCATGTTTTCACAGGCGGAGGCTTAGTTGAATGGGGTGCGAATTCCACATATACGATTATTTATCGATTCTCAGAAGGTGATTCACAGGGTGGAAACGATATAATGATCTACCAGTTCAATCTTACTACACAATTCGTTGACTTTGAAATTAGCGATGAAAACCCTTTGGACCAGATTCCTAATTTAGCAGAAGATGGTGATGATAAAATATTGAACTCGAATACGAATTACGACCTCACAATCACTTTTGATTTCAACTCGTGTGGTACTTGCTCAGTCAGTGCAACAATTGGCTGGGAACTATATTCAGCAAATGGTTTGTCTCTAGTTTCACAAGCTAACCACACAGTTGCAATGGATAATACAAATGGTATTGAGAAAAGATTGAGTGATGAAATTCCTACTTTTACTTATAGTTCAGAGGGTAGATATGTTCTGAAATATGGATTGATTAATTCATCGATATCTCCAGATATGGTTTCATCTAACAATATCGCCGTTCTAAATATCGTAATTGATGACACCATTGATTTAGTAGTAGATTCAATGTATCCAAAAAATAGTCCAAATTCAAATAACTTTTATTACGGCACTCAGAGTCTTCAAGCAACATTTGCCAATGTTGGAAATGTGACTATCTATCAACCAGATGTCATTTTTGAAATCAAATGGTTAAATGGAACATTGGCTGAATCACAAGCATGTGATATTCCAGTAATACACCCAGGAGATACTGAATCCTGTATTTTTGACGTCAACACCTATGGTGACATTGATGTAGTGATGAGAATTCAAGAGATTTTCGACTCAGGTATCGATGCTAAAAGTAGCAATAATCGAATCATTCAAAGTGCTACAGTAATAGCAGGTGATATATTACCTCAAATTGTACAATCTACAACAACTGGACTATATTTCAGCGGTGGAAATATCACCTTAGAAGCAATAACTTCTAACTTGGCTGCTAAGCCGGTTTCATTCCAATGGCGGTATAGCGCACTAGCAATTCTTGGCACTGGTCAAACAATCACTACTGATGGAAGTTCATTCGGCAATATGGGAGACTACACAATAACTCTCTACGCAACTGATGCCCTAGGCAATATTGAGTCAGCATCTACAGTTATTTCTATTCTTAATAGCACTGATATCAGCAACCAACCATATTTCAATGGCACTGCAATAACTAGAACCAATGCCTATGCTGAGTCATATTTCGATTATCCAATTATCAATGGCAAATATGGTGCTGGAGGTAACCTCTCAGCCCTTAGATTAATGTCCTTCGACATAATTCCCCGCGAAAAAATTAACAACATTTGGGTTGATGGAACGGATGACTTGGGATTAGAATTTATTGAAATGGAAGTAAATCTATCAAATATCCTACCTAGCAATGTCCCGTTAGAATCTGTCAAGGTTAGAAAACTAGACGCTATGAATCAAACTACATGGCAAGAATTTAGTGAATCCGATTCGTTCACATTAGTAGATAATGACACGATGTCAATTCGCTTAAGTGAACCTGCAAATCTTCTCTTTGTTGGAGTTTTACCCGCACCTGATGTAAGCCCGGGTGAACTGAACATAACCCTATTACCAGCAGGTCAATTGCATCTTTCTTGGGAACCAAATGGAGATTTAGATAACCCTTACTTCGGGCAATGGAACCTATACCGTATTACCGGGTCTGCTGCCGCTGGTTCTTATTTCCCAGCCATCAATGGTTCTACTAATTCGTTCACATGGTCTGGATTACTTGAAAATACAAAAGTAGCATCTTTGAGCCCAACTACTTCTTCGTGGACTGATCCGAACCCGTTACAAGATGGAATTTGTGCATCTTATGCCATTATACCAGTTGACAGAACTGGAGTAATCGACATCAAAACAGGAGCAGTGTCTCATGATGAAGAAGGAAATGCTGGACTTACATGCGGCGATTCAGTCGTACCTCAGTCCCAAGTTACCGATCTAAATGCAATAATTACCTTTGACAATTCTACATCTTGTCACATAAAGTATAACGATTGGTATTCTTGTTATGAAGCCAGTCTGAGTTGGACCTTCCCTGAAAATGACCCAGATGGTAACATATCATGGAACCTATATCGATTAGAAGTGAAACCTTCTTCAATGGATTTGCGTTTCATAAATCCAATAGTAACTGGAATTGAAAATCAACCAGGAGTCATTGGCACATACATCGATAATGGTAGCGGATATGACGGGATAAGGCCATATCGCACCTACTATTACGTACTAGCCCCAATAGATGTAATTGGTAATGAGGCTACTTTAGTTAATTACCCTGCGAATAATATTGTCAGAGTTCACATCGATGACGAACATTGGGACTTCAATTCATGGCGCATACCAGAACCTGAACCCGAACCTGAACCACCTCTGGGTAGCCCTTGGCTAGGCGGGTTGTACGACCAAATGAATAATCAGGTATTCCAGGTTGCTGGATTAACCATGCTGGGAATTATTGTCATAAACTTCATTGGAATACCATTATTACTATTGAAAAATAAGAAACTGAAAATGAAAATCAAAGGCAAAAAAGGCGTAGCTGATGATGGTGATTTAGAAGATGAATTATCAGAATTCTTCAGTTAATAAATTGTTAGAACCTAACTGTTTAACGTATGTTTGAAGGCGCGACGAGAGGGATTTGAACCCTCGTGGGAAAACCCATCGGATTAGCAATCCGACGCAATGGCCAGACTATGCGACCGTCGCAAGCAACCTCGCCACCTGCGGCATTGAAATAAATAAGACGGTTGAAAATACTCTTCAATTCAGACCTAATGGTCCAAGCCAAGATGGAGGGATTGCCACGCAAAGTACCAAGCCTATGAACATCAAACCGAGATAATAAAGAGAGCGAAAGAAGGATTTAGCCGCACTAGGCATCCTTCCCTTATCATCAAATTCCTCCTCATAATCGATTTGCCAAACCGATACCGTATACCATAGCGTCAGACCACTAGCCACTAGCGACCACAAAAGCGTCAGACCAGATTCCGGCCAGAATAATGGAACTAAACCAAGTGTAAATAGTGCGAAACAGTAAATCTTCGATTCCAATAATGTACGCTTTGCTCCTTTTACTTCATTCATCATTGGTATTTCGGCTTTAGCGTATTCTCCTGAACGGTATAGCGCAAGAGCCCAAAAATGAGGGGGAGTCCATAGAAATACTAGCATAAAAAACATCCAAGGGATTGGTGAACCAAGATCGAAAGGATTCATCCCTGACAATTCATTTGATGCAGCACTAGCCCAGCCAATAACTGGCGGAGTTGCTCCTGCTGCACCACCGATAACGATGTTTTGAGGGGTTCTCCGCTTGAGCCAAATACTGTAGATAAATACATAGAATATTACTGAAAATAAACTCCAGAATGCTGCTTTCCAGTGAAGAGTGAGAAATAGAGCAGAACCACCGAGAGAAGTGATTATACCAAACATCAAAGCGGTATTAGGTGAGATCCAACCCATCGGCAATGGACGATTTTTGGTTCTACTCATCAATGGATCAATATCCCGATCGTACCACATATTAATCGCGTTAGAACCGCCTGCGGCTAGGGTTCCACCGATTAAAGTGATGAAGGAAGTCCAAAGCGTATCGAGCCAAGTCCTCTCACCAATAATCGAACCATGTCGCACCAACAAGTCATGAGCTAGAATTGCACATATTGCAGTTACCTGTAGCAATATTACTACTCTTAGTTTGGAAATTTTGATTAAACAAGATATCAAACCGGGGTTTTGATCATCACTCACTTTCCCCACCCCCCACGGGGTAAGCTAATTTGACTAACATATATCCAATAGCAGCGGATAAGAAACTAGATATTCCTATTACCAAATGTAAAAGAGAAAGATATTCAGGGAAACTATCCATTTTGGCAAGAACGATGTAAAGGCCACCCACAAAGATATTCAAGAGCCAAAACCCGGTTGCAAACTCCATAGCTTTAGAATAAATCGCGGGTGCATTTGCTTCAGCACTGTTCTCCTTGAGACGTAGAGAACCCATTATCAAAACCACTCCAACTATAGCCGCACCAATACGGTGCATCATTTGGATTAGAACCCCAGGACCGGTCATGCTGGGTAAGATATCACCATTGCACTTAGGCCATCCATCTGGTAAGCCAACTGAACATCCCTGATTATAATCGCCACCAGCGGTACTTGCTACCCATGCGCCCATTATTAGTAATATCAAAATGGTGATGGCAATAATACGCAAACGTTTCCCTTCATTGATTAAGAAATTCTCATCCACTTGCGGGAATAAAATGTCATGCCCTTCATTTCTTCTCATCAACAGCCACTGCCAAATGAGCGAGGATGTGAATGAAAGAGCAAGTACTAGATGTAATGCAACCGACCAATCTGCATTGTCGAAATTTACTGTCAAAGCACCAACAATCGCTTGAACAACTAATAGTACACCAGATACTTGAGACGTTACAAATATATTATTGCCCCATTTTTCTTTGTTTTTATAGCAATAATACATATTTGCGAGAATTGGAACTGCAATAATACCAACCAATAAGCGATGAAACCATTCGACGAATATCTCAAGTAGCGAATAACGATGATCGACCCCTCTAGAATCGATTTCATCTGGATGTGCCTCATACCATTGACCCTGCTCATCCTCCGAAACCATGAAACTTAACTCGCCGAAACATTTCGGCCAATCAGGACAGGATTCTCCCGCATCGAAAATACGAATGGTACCGCCAATGACGATGATGAGTAAAGCCATCATTATCAGAGCCATTGGCAATGTAGAGGGGCGCCTCAAGATATCACTCCCCATGTTCTGCTCGTCTTGAGGGTCCTCTTTTAACAAACCGCATCTGTTGCGCCCAACATGCGAGGTGCAATACTGGTTCTCTTGCTACTATTGGCGTCCTTAACGACAAACTCTACAGCCGTCAGTGATGACGAGCCTGGTGTATTACTAGACGTTGTAATTATCGATCTTGATTGCCTAGAGACAAATGAGACCTGTAGTGGGTATCGCCCTGCTCATTTGGTTGAATATATGGGGGCAGATTGGTGTTCGCCTTGTCAAATCGTTGAAAAGCAATTAGATGAAAGAGATGATGATGCTACGTTTATTCTTCGCCATCATCCATCGACAAAAGATATGAGTTATCTCTCAGAATCAAATTACCGTTTCTCAACCATTCTGGGCCTGTGGGGGCTACCAAGTGTAATTATTGATGGAGAGGGGTTGCTAGCAGGTTCATCACAAATCTCGGAATTGGAAAATGCATTATCGAATCGAAGTGATACCAACTTTACAGGATTAACTGCAGTCGAACTTGTAAATGGTACCTTATACTGGGATACGGCTACATCTAATACGTTCATCGAGATTTGGACAACTGCGGAGGTAAATCATGAACAAGAAGGTTATGCTCTTCCAAATATGGCGGTAAATCACACCTTTTCCTCAGAGGCAGATATCACTGTCGATACCGATGGTGATTTCTTAGTGATAATGCTACAAATAGATGGACCCGTAGAATTGGTTTCAGACTCTAGTACCTTTGCAAACACGGGAATTGTGGCGATTGAAGGAGGTTTTACAATAGGAAGTTTTTCTGATGATCCAACACTCAATGCTATTTTTATTAGCGTTCTACTATTGCTAGTCTCATTGCCAGCAACAGTGATGTTGATTCGTGAAATGCGTAACAAACCACAACTGGATGAGGCGGAATAGGCTGCGTAGGGTTCAAAAGCAGACCCTGTTACCAGCGACCATCCCCTCTGGAGGAATTGTCATGGTTGCACCAAAAAATCCCCACACTAGATTCGAACGTGCGAGAATTATCGGTGCTCGTGCATTACAGATTGGAATGGGTGCTCCACTCAACGCATCTGAAGATGATCTCAGAGTTGCATTCATGGCAGAGTTAGTTTCTCTATATGGGCTGGAAGAAGCAAATGTTCGATTCGTACTTGATCCCCTAAAAATAGCGTTATTTGAGTATGATAACCACCTGATACCAATTGATACAGACCCTCATGAGTGATGTATCAAACTGCAAATCCGTAAAATTCCGGATTCGCAATATCGTCTAACAATTCTCTCTTTACGAGAATCGTTCTTACAGCCCAAAGGTCTGTAAAGATTCTATATTTCTGTGTCATGTCAAGATAATCAACACCTGATGAACCACCAGTTCCCATGCGTCTACCAATCATCCTCTCTACCATACGGGCATGATGACTTCTGAATAATAGCATTGATTCCTCCAATTCAACGATTGTATCTAGTAGACGTCTTGGCCAAGCCAACAACGGTAATTCGCGATATGATTCTATGAATAAAAGGCCTACTCTAGCAGCATCTATCTTACCATCTGGTCGTAAAAACTCCTCTGCACCGCTTATTCCTGATTCGATTCGAGGCCTGATACTTTCTTCTTCACCGTGACCGATAGCGACCATATGCGCAATAACCTGTTCGCCATGTGACCTCATTATCTCAAGATGACGTTCCACGTATGATTCCATTACTTCAGGGTCTTCTGAGCTACCATTTACTGGAGTCCGGGATAACCATGTCCTCATGGCCTCATTTAGCGAAGGTAGGGTATCTATTTCTTTTAGATCAGACATTACATCAGAGGAGATAGTACCTTCAGAAAGTAGTTTTTCAAAATGGATCATTGGGTCCATGCCACCAATTCTCTGACTTGAATCAAGACCGAGTAACATTTCAACTGCACGCATCTGCCATGATTCAAATCCAGATGAAGTCCCAAGGCGGTCTCTGAAAGAGAGAAAATCTTGGGGTGTTAGCGTTTCCATTACCTTCCATTGTTGGGCCATTAAATCAAAAAGTGCCACACAGCGCTGGAGATGATGGACAATTCGAGGTATATCCTCCTCTGGAACAAGAGCAACTGAAAGCATATTGTGTGCTTCTTTTAATTCACGTATGACTATTTTGAACCACAATTCAAAGACTTGGTGGACTACGATAAAATGCATTTCATCATTACAAGGTAAAGGATCATGTCCTTCAGGTCCGTCTTGAATAGAAAGCAATTTTTCTATTTGCAAATAGTTTCCATAAGTCATGCGACTACCCTCGCCATTTGTGCCCATAAACTAAGGCAGGAGGAGACAACTTGAAGTCTTGACGGAGGTTTGGAAAGGTTCTATTGGGTTGTGAAAAAGATGGGAAAGTGAGTTATGGCAGTAATTGTCATTAACAAGACACAGAAGCCGTCGACATGGGCGTAGATGCTACAACTCTCGCAAATTGGTTGTCTTCTTACGACCATGAGTCCATTACAATAGGAGTAGTAGCATCTCATTCTTCGCTGCAAATTTTGCATGGTGCACGAATGGAAGGTTTCCGTACCCTAGGAATTGCAGTAGGGGAAAATCGCCGCCGATTCTACAGTGCATTTCCAGGTGCTGAACCCGATGAATGGCTAATGTTAGATGATTATCGACAGATGTTAGATCATGCAGAATGGTTTAGAGAAAGAAATGTCATCATAATTCCTCACGGCTCACTAGTTGAATATCTAGGAGCCGAGAATTTCCGTAACCTAGAAGTTCCAACCTTCGGTAACCGTGGAATTCTCTATTGGGAAAGTAGTAGAGCTCGTCAACGTAAATGGCTTGAAGCAGGTGGTTGCACACTTCCAAAGATAATCGATGACCCGCATGACATAGATGGCCCAGTAATCGTCAAATATGCGGGGGCAAAGGGCGGAGAAGGTTATTTTATTGCTAGAGATTATCGTGATTTTAGAAGAAATGTAAATCTAGAACAAGAATTCACTATTCAAGAATATGTTCTTGGATGCCGATATTACATGCATTTCTTTTTCGACCCGACTGCCAGCGATGGTTTTCAAGTTCAAGGACGTGGCCACCTGGCTGGTAAAAACCTCGGTAGGCTAGAATTGTTAAGCATGGACCGCCGTGATGAGTCAAATGTAGATGAATTCTACAAATTAGGTAGTTTAAGAGACCTCAGAGAGATGGCACTTGAACCATCATTTGTAGTAACTGGAAATCAACCAGTAGTAATCAGAGAGAGCTTATTGCCACGTGCATTCGAAATGGCAGAAGGCACAGTTGCAGCTTCATTTGAACTCGAGGAGAATGCCAGAGGAATGCTCGGTTCATTCTGTCTTGAAACCATAGTTACCGACAAACTAGAATTCAAAGTGTTCGAAATTAGCGCTAGAATTGTTGCAGGGTCTAATCCCTTTGTTGGCGGTTCACCCTACAGTGACATCAATGAACCATTCATGTCCACAGGAAGGCGTATAGCACGTTGTCTGAGAAAGGCTTTGAATCAGGGCGATATACTGGATATTATCAGTTGAAAGTTAATGATGCTATACCATCATTTACGTCGTATTCAACTCATTCGTCGTCAGAACTTTCCATCAAATCAGCAAATGGATCATCATCTGGAGTTTCTTCAATAGATTCTCCTTCTTCAGAACTTTCCATCAAATCAGCAAATGGATCGTCTTCTGGAGTTTCTTCAATAGATTCTCCCTCTTCAGAACTTTCCACCAAATCAG
>ERZ1046148.603-NODE-603-length-21072-cov-6.099110_pt1 | contig 21072 bp, 43 predicted proteins | sample MGYA00383090_ERZ1046148 | MGnify/ENA primary metagenome ERZ1046148 (study PRJEB29581, sample SAMEA5548360) | metagenome | biome: marine; feature: coastal; material: water | depth 25 m | study: Short-term variability in the microbial, nano- and picoplankton... | reverse complement strand
GGGGTGTAGTCTTCGTAGAGGCCATTCTTTGTACCTTGGTTGGATGCTCATTAACCATAGTACTTGTCCTAGTACTTTAAACCTGTGACTTGAGATACCCTTTTGTGGTGTTACCCCTAAACTTACCATTAAGGTCCGCTTTAGGCTTTCCCAAAGCACCCCTAATGGATAGAGGAGTAGAAAGACTACGAGGCAACCCCCGAGCTTCAAGCCCATCCCGAAGTTGCGTAGCCACTTTACGTTTAGCAATGAAGTCATCACCTGCGACACCAGCATTGTCGTGCATCACTTCTTCCTCTTATGATTCTTGTTGTTATCCTGGCTACGGTTCTGTTTATGACTCACAACCTTTCCTGTCTTGTGGTCTGCTTCAGGTCGTTTAGCAGGATTACCTTGGTTTCCTTTCTTGGGTTTAATTCCAGCTTTTCTACGTGCTTTGGCTGATTCAACCCGTTTCCGCTTATGCTTCTTCTTCTTATTCTTCTTCCTTTGACGGACAGTTTCCTTAGAGGCATTCTTTTTATACTCACCTTTCTTAGGCATATTAGCTCTCCAATAAACCTTCTACGTAGTTACTACGTCTTCGGTGGTATAAGAGTGTACTGGAGTACGATCCATATTAAGCATCCTACAGGTAACAGTACTATCAACCACTGGGTTAAGTTCAGGCTCATACCGTTCAACCCCCTCTTCTTCGAGGATACAAGCAGCTTTATATAGTACTTCGGTTAAGTTCTTAGCCATCGTAGATGATTACACCAATGAAGGTATCGCCAGCCAATTGCTTAACATCAATCAGCCGTAAAGGGTTGGTTGTGCTATCAAGTGTTTCGAGTTTAACTTCTATCTGTGCAACAACATTTCTAAGGGAACCTGCATCAGTGAAGTAGTCTACTACGGCATAGTTAGCCATGTTTATCTCCTACGTGTCTTTTCCTGGAATCTCTTTTACTTCCCGGTTCATTATGTATACGTCAATACTGGGCGTGAAACTTATTACCTTAACCTTCCAAATTTCAAATTTAGATTTATACACATCTAGGAATGTCTTAGTCATTTCTAAGACAATTGCAAGGAAAGGGGCATCAACGGCCTTATGGCAATTCTTCTGGCTAATCTGATATGCTACCATAGCCTCACCTCGCTTACCGGACTTCTTGGCTTGTTCTATGATAGCATCTACAGCTTCGAGGTTACAGTATCCACGTAGAGGTACTAAGTTACCTGGCGCTAGTGGTGTAGCATTAAGAGGAAAGAAAGGAAGGGAGATTAAAAGACCTACGAGCAGTATAGTTTTAAGTGATCTCATGTGCTTTACTCCCTTCCTCTCCTACTTTTTTTTAGGGTTAGGCTTATGCTTTACAGAGAATGAAAAATCCTTTACGGTTTCTTCCGCCGCTTCCGAACTACTTTTGATGCGTGCCTATCAACCGCGTCGGAGGTGCGCCCTATGCGTTTGTGAATAGGAACGATGTCTAGGTCGTGCGCCATATGGCTACCGACTATGAAGTTGTTTGCGGCAATCCTACCGGACTCCGCTGGCCGCCGTGCCCCTGTCTTCCTGTTACGTACAGTCACAGGCACATAGTTATCCGCTTGTTGCAACGTCGTCCGCTTACCAGTCTGGTTGGAATACTTACGACCAGACATAAGAACCGGCAGGTTCTTTTGTTTCTGATTTTTCCCGTAGCCTTTACCTTTACCTTTCATGTCATTCAATCTCAAATGTTGTAGGTTTCTTATCTTCGGGTACTTTCCGACTTAGTTTTATGGTGAGGATGCCGTTGTCCATACTTACCCCGGTAACTTTAGTATGCTCGTGTAAGGGTAGCTGTCTGTGAAACTTCCTCTTAGCAATTCCATGCATAAGGTACTCTACGGCATCTGTCTTCCAGTCTCCTTTAATATCCATGATATTACCCTCTAAGGATACAGAGATATCTTCTTTCTTATACCCTGCTAAGGAAACGTGTACTTCGTACTCACCTTCTTCAAGTTTAGTCATATCCATATGTGGGAACTTCTCTCTTGTAAGGTTGGTGAGCATATCACCCCACATATAACCATCTACAAGAATATTCGGAATATCAATCCTAGCCATCATATATCTCCTTTGATCCTAGTTAATGAGGTAGTTTCCATACGGACAACTACAACCCTAATACCATTATACTGCAAATCAGAGGGGTTGTCAAGTAAAAAATACATATTTTAGTAAAAAAATAAAATTAGTTGTTTTGTACGATTTTACTTGACAAAGTGCTTATTTGGGTGTATAATAGATGTATGGGCCGGGAGGTCCATTACCCCCTTGGGGGTTAGGGGGGAACATAGAGGCTTGGCAAGTGTGCCGAAGGGCTACCACTCCTAAGACCACTCTCTCTCAAATCCATAATTTATTGTAGAAATTCTTAGGCTACCTCTCTAATTGGATTAATAAAAAATAAAACCCCCCATAGCCCTACTTGAATTGTGGTTATAGAGATCATTTAATACCCATAGAAAAAGTACGGTTACCCTGAGAGTATCCAAAGGCTCATGAATAACCATAGAAAAAGTGCGTGTATAGCCCGGATTGCTAGGCGACACCAACCAGCCAGCCATGCCCGATGCCCGCCCGATTGATAGGCCCGCGATACCTGTCCGATATACCTGCAATTCTGCATCTTCAACGCCATGTGGAGCACCATGTGCAATTCTGCATCTATATCCGATATGTGCCTGCAATGGCCTGTAATGCCCGTATGATGCCTGGCTCTATTTTGCACCCTACCCTACCTGAACATGCCGAGATAGCCACTCTCAGGCCATCCTAGGAGACTAATATTATTGCGTCATTCATATAATCTTCGCAATAATATAACACCTATTTCACTTGCTATATAAATGCCATTTTGGTACTATGAATAATCGAAAGACGGGGAAGCAATGATGCTTCACTGATAGGAGAACTGAACCATGGCTACATTCAAACACGACGTTGAGTATACTTCCGCGCAATTGGCAAAAGAAGCACGTGTTCAAATTCGCAAAGCTACCGATGCTGAACAGGTTTCCGCTTCCGCCCGTGCCGAGACATTAGCTTTTGTTTCACGTATGGACTTGAGTGGCGCACCGGAAGGCCCGACCATTGAAACCGGCGAGATCACTTCTTTCTTGAAAGAAACCTTCGCAGGTCGCATGGGATACACCGGATGGGCACAGATGGATACAGAAACGAATCGCAATTCCATCATGCAGCGCATCCTTCGCGAAGTAATGTATGTTTCATTATGGGCGAAAGATACCAACGCTTTTTGCGATAAAAACGGGAATGATGTGGACGGTGCCGACGTAATCCCGACACCGGAAAAAGGCAAAAAGTCGCGTCTTTGCGGATTCACATACATTCGGAATGCTGCCATTCCCGAAACGCTTCGCGACAATGACGCCACTGACGCACCTGCGTCGTTCTCAAAGATGGTAGATTATGCCAGAAAACACTTCGCGAAAGATGGTGGTGGAAAACATTCCAAACTTTACACCTTGCTTGTCGGCATCATTGACCAAGACGGCGAAGACGGCGTTCTTCTTCCGGGCGATGTGCAACAGAATCTTGATTTAATTGACGACGCGCAACATGTCCTAGAATTGTTGGCTGAAGAGGCCGCGAAAATCAAAGGTATGAAAAAAGCCACGACCGACGCCGTCGCCGCCTAGCATATTCACTTCCTGAACTTTCCCCGGTGTTTCGGCACCGGGGATTTTTTTTGTCTGGATTTTTGACGATATCACAATCCGGTATCAGAACAGGGGGGTTGTCCGGTATCATAACCTTATACAAAAATTCCCTCGCTTCGCTCGGTATAGTGTCATGCTTCGCATGTAGTTATACCTTTCGCTTCGCTCAATTCCATTAGTAATGTCTCGCTTCGCTCGTCTTTAAGATATAGTGTAGTATCCGCTGCGCTCGACTTCCTTCCGGTATCAGGGGCGGGGGTGAGGAGCGGCGGACGTGCGAAAGTATGAGCCGGTATCAGCGGTATCAGGACAGGCGCAGCGGACTTGACATACGCATGTATGTTTGCTATACTATAAGGACAATGAAGAGAGACACGAACAACGGAGAGAACAAATGAATCCCAAGCACGTTATTGTACACCTTGAGCGTATGCGTGATGCTGCACTCATTCATCAAGAGAACCCCGAACAGCTCAGTGCAGAGCGTCTTGCAGAGATTGTTGAGAAAAGCTCCAAGTCCCTGCTCATGCAAATGTTTAACAAGTAAGGATTTAACAAATGACAATTAAAGAGTTAATTGATGACATTAACCTTGCTCTTGAGCAGGGATTGTCTATGGACAGTGAAGTACTGTTTGCGCCTGCTGGCACTCAAGAGCTAGTGGATGTGGCAGAGGCATTAGTCATTAAGGGAACTACAGATGTAGACCCTCCCATTCTTATGATTCAAGGATGGGGTTGGTGAATGATCGACGTAACTAGAGACACTGAGGTTAAGCGTATCGCTGACTTCATTAAACATTCCCTAGATCACTACAGGGAAATCTCGGTACAATACCAAGACTACGGCGGGATGCACTACGTAAGGCTTCATAGTTTGTCAGAAGATGAGGCCGACAACTATCGCAACTCAGGAGGGTTGTGGAAATACGAGCACCCTCACGATATAGAGGTGATGGATATCCTCATGTATGTTGGAGGCTACTACTGACTGACGCATTGTTTTCTGTTGATGGGTTCAGGATGAGCCATTTGATGAATTATTAACCCCAACCCCATTGCGCTCAACGCGCCCAACCCCGGAGCCTAACAGGTGGCCGGGGTTTCGTGGTGAAACTTTAGGAGAGAGAATATGCACACAGTTAAAATATTATTAGAAGGGCGCGACGCTCAGAAGGCGCTCGTTGAATTGATTTCCGCCATAAACGAAGCGGAAATCAGCGGCAAACCGACTAACCATATCTTTCTTCTGAAGGAGGCGCTGCGGGACGCGCTGAACGATTAAACCCAACCCCATCGCGCTAAACGCGCCCCTGCCCCCGGCTCGAAAGAGTGGCGGGGGTTTCGGGGTAGGTAAACAAGGAGAGAACAAATGAGTGAAGATAGTGGAAGATACATGAAGCATTTGATGTGGCGCGAGCTACTGGATGCCAGTGCAACTGGTATGGCTGAGGAACTGCGAGAGTATGGATTGGACAAAGAAGGTAAGGGGACTGAGCAGTATGAGCGCTTCCGTAACATCCACATGGTGGTGAGGAAGTTATGTGTCAAAGGAGGCACAAAATGACCGAATGGATTGATGCAAAAAAACAATTACCTCAAGAAGACGCTGCTGTGCTTATTACGTGCCGGTATGTGTTTAAAGGGGAGCCGCGTCCTTGGATGGTCAAGGAGGCTGTATCAAGGGACAGCTTTTATGATGAGAACCAAAAGGATTGGTGGCTTGCTTGTGCAGGGTGTGGCTGTTGCCATGATGAATTCACAGGAGAGGTATCCCATTGGATGCCCATGCCAGAAGGAGCAAACCAATGAGCTATAGTATGAATATTGGGCCTATTGATTTCGATTATACATATAATGTTGCTCCTATGTGGTATGATCGTTACACGAATGGAATCCGTACCCATTACGGTATGACAGGAGAAGAGGCAATACCCGTACTGTGGGGGCTATATAATCACATGGTAGAAAATAAGGAGCGACTTGAGATTATGAACCCTACTAATGGCTGGGGCGATTATGAAGGGGCATTGCGTTTTGTGGCTGCTCTATTAGACGCTTCTATTTTAAACCCAAAAGAAGTATGGAAAGGGGATTGACCAATGAGGCCATATAAAATCAGAAACAGGGCAGAGAAAATACGTCATAAGGGACGTATATCCATGCTCAAGGATGTTATAGCTTTATCCTTCATGTTTGGTGCGGGGTATATAGCATGTATTATGTTCTAACAACGTAAAGCTAAGAAGGAGTAGTAATATGCGATTGACATACCATAGGATAATGAGGTATATCAAAGAAGAACTTTGGTACATTTGGCATTGCAGACTACGATCTTTCTTTGATCGTAAATTCTACGACACCAATTACTCCGGTGAGGATCACGCATGGTGGATGCCGTGTTGTAACGGTAACGCTGGTGGATGGCGTACTAAAGTTTGTGATAGCCTAGAAGATTACAACACAGGGTGGCGTTACCATGACGCAATCATTAACGATATTAAATATGGAGAAGACACATGAGTTTACGATCACAACATCAAGGTCTGATTGAAGACACCAACGAAGTGTGGGCGGTATCAGAATTGAGCCAGCCCAGCTATGTCTAAATACCACAAGCTAACACATATAGGGTCATTAGGACCAAAAAAGTTAGCTGAGGCATTTGAGAAGCACCCTGAACTATTTGCTATTGGGGCTGAGTATGATCCGGGGATGAAACCTGTTGAACTTAGGATTGCAACTGCTAAGTGGGGCATACTTCTAAATAAATACAAAGGAAAAGCATTCCAATAAGAACGTACACGTTAAGGTTACAAAACAAGGAAAGAAAGGAGTTACTATGACTAGAGTACACAAGCGGAGAACCGCAGAAATCATACGCTTTGACGACTATTCTCCTACTACCCGTTACCAATTTGGGGTAGAATACACGCAAGAGGCGAGGGAGGAAACTTCCTTGTGGATGACAGAAACTGACAAGATTATGGCATCCGAGAAATGGTATCGGCTTATGGATGGGCGGGTATTTGGATGATTACAATGGAAGGAAAAGTTCCTTGGTGGATAACCGTCAGTTATAACCAAGCGTCAGGAGATTACATCTGCAAAAGTTTGAAGACCGAGATTGAAGTGCAACAACGATTGGAGGAACCAAGTGTCATCATATTGAACATGAAAAACATCGCCGCACATGCCACGACCCCCTTTATGAGCCTCCGGGAACTTAGTCAGAGACTAGCTTCTCGCCCGGATGAGGTTGGCTTAGTTGCTCGTCGGATACGTCACTGGACCAATGAAAAATTAATCGAAACCGTAGGGGATCGACATTCAGGGAAGGGACGGCACCGGCAATACAGTTTAGCAGGGATCGTAACTGCCGCTCTTCTATGGGAATTATCTAAGTATAATCTTCCAGTAGGGGTCTTGGAAAAAATTCTTCCTGCAATTGAATGGATTGACGACCACTATTTTGAAGAGATGGAGCTAGCTCTAGCTGATTCTATGGATGGGCGGGTATTTGGATGATTACAATTAAGGAGTTTCATCTATCAGCTAAGGATTCCTCGTATGAATTTTCCAAGGAGTTAGATGCATACGTATTCTGTCAGATAATGTCACTGATAGGAGTAGATGCAAACCTATATAATCACCCAGACACGGGGCTTATGACTTGTGTGGAGGTGAAGCATCTACAATAAATTGACATACGCCCTTATATATGCTATTATATAAGGACAATAAGGAAAGCCCTTCCCTTTTTTTGGAGATTTAAAAATGAGCATGAAACAAGACGTATTGTGGGAAATGTCCTATCGGTATAAGGAAGCCGCCCTGGCAGAAAAAGATTTGGCCGAGGCTGAAAAATTAACCGCTAAATGTATTGAATACTATAACGCTTGGAGGAATGCAGAATGATGCACGTTTTATCCGCTATCGGAATATTTGGAAGCGGCAATACACGGTAAATACAGATGCCTAAGAAACATAACCCCATAGCACGAGACTTACGCACCCCTAAGTATAGAAAGAGGGTTGTGAAGTCTCGTGTTAAATATACACGAAAGGAGAAAACTAATGCCGTTAGACGGAATGAACAACTTAGAACTGCCCGAACACCTGAACTTTGAGGTTGAATTAATAAAGGCTAGTGACGTGGTGGGGACAGGGTTTAAAGTAGGACCAAAAGTTTATGCCGTACATCGTAAGCATGATGGGCTTATCTACAAGTTTGTATCTGATCGTTACCAGATAGTGCCTTACGCAACCTCATGGCAAGCTGTGATTGATACTTGCGAAGAGGCTACCCTTGATCTAGCTGATGTTGATATCAAACACTCAGACATTAACAGCAGTGGTAGGTGGAGTGCATACCTCAGCTTCCGTACTGAAATCATTGAACCGCGAGTGGGGGATATCCATAGTTATGGAGTTAATGTTGGCAGTAGTTATGATCAATCCGCACCTCATAGCATCACATCACTAGCGAATAGGTGGTGGTGTGATAATGGTTGCTATACCGTTGAGCATACCTATAAGAGTAGCCGTAAGCACACAACAAATATTAGCATTGAAAAGGAAGTTATTAAGCTAAAAAACGGAGTGCAAGCCTTTTACGATAGCGAGGTTACATACAAAGAATGGATGCAGCAGCATGTAGGGTATGATGATGCGGAGCATCTCTTTGGTAATACCATTGCATCTTACCCTTACCGAAATCGTATTAAAACTAACGAAAAACTGCTTACATCCCTATTGGCAGACTTTCAACGATCAGTGTCAGACATGGGGGCCAATGCTTGGAATGCTTATAACGTAGCTACTGCATGGGCTACGCATACTGAGCCTTCTCGTGGGGGTACGAAACTTGTTACCCAAGAACGTAATGCTACTAAGGTAGCCACCATGCTTAATTCTAAGGAGTGGAAGGAATTGGTAGATGCATAGATTAAGTAGCTCACCTGTAGATTATATTGCAGAGGCAGAGGAGGTTCTTATCCAGGACTACTTTGCTGACGGGGGCACGGATGAAAATTGGGAACCCTCGTGGGAGGATATTTGTGATAGGGCTGATGAACTTTGGAATGAACGGGCTAATGCGTTCATGGATTGGGCAGATGACCAAGCAGCAGAACAGCGCCTAGAGGAGAGGGAGGCATGAGTTGGGTAGTACTACTTGTAATACCTGCCATAGGTATCGCTTTCCTATGGTGGGCTATGTCTTGGCACAAGGATAAATGAAATGGGTAGGTTTTCAGATATCGACATAGACACACGCGCAATCCTTGAGTATGATGCTGATATGATGGGGTTATGCGAGGAAGACAAACAGCTTTTTGTAGAGGAAAATTACCATGCTATTGCAAACGAACTTGTTAAGCAGTATGTCAGTAGTATCAGTAAAAAAGGCAATAAAAATGTGTAAGGATCATTGGAGTAATGATATTGAGCAGGTATTAGAGGAGCTATCGCTTGGTCATATTGATAGCAGTACAGCTATGATGCAATTAGCTTGCCTTGGTTTCACGCCACAAGAAGCTATTGAGGATATCCTGTGCGATGTCTGTATTGACGAGTAAGGAAGCAAAGGAACTTCTCAATGGAAATGACTCTTATAGAGGTGACTGCCCTAGTTGCGGGGGTAGCAGCAGTCTATCTGTATCTCGAAAACTTGGGGAAGTAGCATGGTTCTGCTTCAAAGCATCGTGCAAGGAAAAGGGAAAGGAATCTTTAATTCGCACGGTATCAGAAGTGCTGCAATCGCTACTGAAGCCTGTGAAGTATGAGGCACAGTTTGAAGTACCAGATTATTTCACAGCCATTGAGCAGAAAGAGCATGTATTCAAATATTTCCAAAACATGCACACGTTACAGGCATATACTCAAGGGAGGATAAAGTTGAGATATGACCCAAAGCAGGATCGTGCTGTATTTCTGATAGACAGAAAAGGAGTAACTGTAGATGCAATTGGTAGGAGTTTATCTGGCGGACATCCTAAGTGGTATCGTTATGGTAGCAGTGATAGGGGTTGTTGGTTACCCAATAAAGGACAATTAAATACTGTCGTTGTCACCGAAGATATTCCATCTGCTTGTGTGGCCTCCTACAGCTATAGTTCCCTTGCTTTACTTGGTACTGAGTTATCAGCTAGTGATATGGTTGACCTAATGAAAGTAGATAAGGTTATAATAGCCTTAGACCCTGATGCATACAGTAAAGGGGTAGCTATGGCTGCAAGGCTCTTGCCTTTCGTTTATGCCCGTGCTATACTAATACCTGATGACTTGAAGTACTATAGACCCGAAGATGTGAAGGAGATATTAGATGAGCATTGAAACACGCCTCCTTAAATCCGTATTGGATAAGGAGGTATTCTCTGAGGTGGGGGGAATCTTTAATCCCTCTGCATTCTCCGAGGATTTAGAAGATGTAGCGGCAGTTATTGTTGAGCTACATTCTGAGCTAGAGGGTGATTTAGACGTAGATATAGTAGAAGAATGTTTGATGGGGAAGAAGGTATCCACTACAGCTAAAAAAGCCTTATTAGCTGAGATCATGGAAAGGATACGAGATGCAAATGAAGTAGACTTAGATGTTACGTCTAAGTTTATCTTTAGCCTTGCACGTAAGAAGCAGCGGTTAGATGCGCTTAATGCCTTAGCGCAAATAATTGAGAAGAATGAGGATAGCCACGAAGGGGTTATTGAAATCCTTAATCGTATGCCAATTGAAGAGGAAGAAGACACTGAACTTGTTAGCCCCTTACTGGAAAACCTTGCGGAACAGTACACCTTAGCTGGGAATTTTCCCTTTAACATTACTAAGTTACGTAAGCATATTGGTGGTCTTACTAGGGGTAATCTGGCTGTTGTATTCGGGCGACCTGAGTTAGGCAAGTCCTCATTCGTAGCCTACATGATTGCTGGGTATTTATCTGAGCATAAGGTAGAATACTATGCTAATGAAGAGCCTGGTCGTAAGATCATGCTCAATATACGTAGGGCAGTTACAGGTGAGACAGATGACGACATCGGAGAAGTAATCCAGCAAGGGATAGATAATCCTGAATGGGTAGCAGCATATCCTAATCTTAAGGTACGTCAGATAGGCGAAATGGATATCGACACCATCATAGCTCGTGCCAAGAAATCTAAGCCTGATGTCGTTGTATTAGATCAAGTGGATAAACTAAGTATGGCAGGTAAGTTCAATAACACAGCCGATAGGCTCAAAGCGTTATATGAACGCACACGTATGCTTGCTAAGACTTGTGATTGTTTGGTTATTAATGTATCCCAGGCATCCGCTGATGCAGACGATAGCTTTACTGTAGACTATAACTGTATGGAAAACAGTAAGACAGGCAAGGCAGGTGAAGCTGATATAATCATCGGGATTGGAGGTAAAAATATCGTACTTAACCCAGGTGATTCATTACCAAGGGTAGTCACACGAGGACTCACTATAAGTAAGAATAAGATCAACGGATGGCAATCTACCATACCCGTTGAGTTTGATAGGAGTACTAATCAATGGAGTAGTGGAGATGATAACAGCAGTTGATATCGAAACAACAGTATTTATGGGTGACCCTTCTCCTTACAGCCCTAATAACAAAATAGTTAGTGTAGGCTGGAAGTGTGAGGAAGCGTCTACCGAGTACGTATGCCTCAATCATAATGGAAAATCTACTACACCTAACGGTAAGGAAAGTGTACAATCCATGCTAGATAAAACTACATTACTTGTAGGTCATAATATTAAGTTTGATCTATCATGGTTACTTGAGTGTGGTTTTACGTACACTGGTGAAGTATACGATACTATGATATACGAGTACCTTGATGCAGGGGGTATGCCTGTCCGTCTTAATCTATCTGCATGTTGTAAACGCCATGGCATAGGTACTAAACTTGATGCTGCCAAGTCTTACTTTAATGATGGAATTGGGTTTGAAGATATGCCTTGGTCCGTTGTAGAGGAGTATGGTCGTAACGATGTAGAAATTACATGGGAATTATACCATAAGCAACAGGAGGTAATGAATGCTTAAGGAAAAGTGTTTAGAATACGTTCAATTGTTAGATTCTCCCCCTAATGGCTGGGGCCAACACATACACCCTATACACGGACAGAGCCATGTAATGTTAAGATGGTTGTATAATGAGTATGGTGAGGATGAAGTAAGGGAATGGATAGGTACTTATTATGCAAAAACCACTTAAACTTATGAACGAGATGTGCCGGGTTCTAATTGATATGGAACGTGCCGGTATCAGAATTGACATAACTGAACTAGACAGGCTTGAAAAGGAGTACAAAGAAGAGCTAAGTGTGTTAACTGCCCGCCTAGAGGCAATGGCCCGTGAAGCGCTAGGAGACACTCCCTTTAAGCTGACATCTAATGATGATCTGAGTATGCTCATATTCTCACGTAGACCCAATACTAAGAAGCTATGGGCTAAGACCTTCAACCTGGGTACTGAGGAGGTAAATGGGACACGTAGAGCAAAGCGACCTGTGCATATGGGTAAGAAGCAATTAGGTGCAGCCATAACCAGACTATCCCATATAATATATAAGACTGAGGCCCGTAAGTGTGCTAACTGTGGTGGTACAGGCAAACTGAAGCGTTACACAAAAGCAGGAAATCTGTATAAGAACCCGCCTAAGTGCCCAGTATGCAGTGGGGCAGGTATAGATTATAAAGTGAATTATAATGAAATAGCTGGGTTTAAGCAGTTACCATCCTCTACTGAACATCTAGCAGCACATGGGTATAAGTGTAATAAGGTGAGACTAGAACAACTAGCAAAAAGGGCTAAAGGCGATGCCAAAGAATTCCTCACAAGTATGGTACGATTTAACGCCGTCACCCACTACCTTACCTCTTTTATCAAAGGGATCAGAGAAAATGTCAGAGGAGATGGAATCTTACATACTCAGTTTATGCAATGCATTACTGCAACAGGAAGGTTATCAAGCCGTTCTCCGAATTTCCACAATCAACCACGAGGAGGGACATTTCCAATTCGCAAGGTCGTTATTAGTCGATGGGAAGAGGGGACGCTAACTGAGGCCGACTATGCACAACTAGAGTTCCGTGTTGCTGCTGCTTTATCTAAGGACGCCAAGGCATTAGAAGATATTGTAAATGGTGTAGATGTGCATCAAAGGACTTCTGACATTCTTACGGAAGCAGGGCAAGTAACTAACAGACAAGATGCAAAAACGCATACATTTAAACCACTATATGGAGGTACTACAGGTACTAAGGCTGAACAGGCTTACTACAAGGAGTTTTCCAAGAGGTACCGGGGGATTAGTGCATGGCATAATAAAATATTAAATACAGCATCCGTGCATAAGACATTATCACTACCATCAGATAGGAGGTTTAAGTTCCCGTGGGCTACTACGAATAGGTTTGGCTACATTAATGGTTCTACTAAGATCAAAAACTATCCAGTACAGGGATTTGCTACGGGGGATATGGTCCCGTTAGCCACTATACTTTTACATAAATCAATGCTTGACAGCAATACGGAATCATGTATAATTAATGAAGTTCACGATAGTATTGTGATTGACACCTATCCAGGAGAGGAGGAGTTAATAGCAGCACTAACACGGGATGCTATGCTTGGGGTTGTGGGTGAACTTAAAGAAAGATTCGACTACAACTTCACTGTACCACTAGCTATTGAAATCAAGAACGGCAAGAATTGGTTGGAAATGGATACAGTATTGGAGGTGTGATAAACATGCAACAGTGTAACAGTAAAAGGAGAAAGTATGATTTAAACTCTTGACATATGGGCCAGGTATGTGTATAATAGTAATACTGGCTCATCAGAGACAGTGTAAGTAAGATAACCAAAGAAATAGGAGATGTATATGAGTAACTTACCTGCTACCTTGGACGCTACGAATGCTGCTGACTTTGCCCGTGCTATGGGGTTGGTGACTGAATCAAGGACTATATTGCCTACATTGCGTATTAACTATCGCAAGCAGCATGTGGACAAGGAAACCCAAGAGAAGATTAAATTAACTAAGGGTTTGTGGACTATTAATAATGGTAAGGAAGATGTATATGGTACTGATCTAGCCACACGTATCCTTGCTGCTGGCTACCAAGTCCGTGAGTGGGATGAAACAAAAGAAGAGTATAAGTCCGAAACCATATTCTTCACTGTGGGATGGGATAAGAATCCAGAGGATACATCTGGGGGCTGTCGTTGCGGCAAGGTCTTTAACCGTGACCTTGATAAACTGAGTGAAAGTGAACAAGCTGCTCAAGCACAGAAGAAGTTCTACCGTGTGTTTTGGGGTATTGCTACCCTTAAAGGTAAGGACATGCACGGTAATGACGCGGAGGCAGTTAACATACCTTTCATCTCTCGTCTACGAGGGCAATCATTTATGCCCTTGTGTGACTACTTGGACTCCTATAGCACCGATGATCCTGTTATTAATTATAATACTGAGTGGGACATCGAAGAAGGAGAACATGCGAGTACTGACTTCTGGATTCCTAAGCCTAAGCGCGGGAAGAAGTCTATGGCTCATAAAGATAGTGAAGTTATGGCAACAGCCATCGCTATCAGGGAGTGGATTGACTCTCAAAACAAAGAAGTCATGGATGCCTGGAACAAGGCAAATGGCATGAAGACTGCACAAATCGCAGACACTACAGAAATCGAAGCAGTTGTATTGGATGATGAGTTTGAAAGTGACGACATTCCTTTCTAACTAACAGTACCACCTATAGGGGGAGGCATAGTGTCTCCCCCTTACTTTTAAGGAGTTATAATGGGTATTAAAGAAACTATCGACACTTTCCTAGCTAAGGCTTTGGATGGTGAGACTACTATCGATGAAGCGACAGTTGAGCGCTTTGGAGATAGGTGTAAAGATGCACTACGTAAGCAATTCAATAACGATAAGCATGATTTCTCTATCCGTATGTCAGGTATCGGTAAGCCTTTGTGCCAGCAACAGTTAGCTAAGGCAGGTGCCGATGCTGAGATTCCTGTACCTTCGCTTAAGCTCAAGCTGGCTTACGGGGATATGGTAGAAGCTCTTATGATGGCAGTGCTTGAGGCATCTGGTGTCAATGTGCAGGGTTTCCAGGAGAAGGTAGAGTACCAGCTTGGTAACACAAAAATTAAGGGTACCCTGGATGTTATCATTGACGGCAAGGTATATGACATTAAATCTACATCTAAGTATGCCTTCGACTTTAAGTTTAATAAGCCTGATGGGTTTCAGAAAATTGTAGCTGATGATCCTTTCGGGTACGTGTCTCAAGGATATCTGTATGCTGCTGCTAAGGGTATGTCCTTTGGTGGTTGGATTGCTTTCAACAAGGAGACAGGCAACTACTGCGTAACTGAGGCTCCTGCTGAAGGGGGCGCTTATGAACGTGTAGCGTTAAACGATGCACGTAAGAATGCTGATGCCCTTAATAATGATGATGAGTTCACACGATGCTTTAGTCCTATTCCTGAGTTGGTACGTAAGAAGCCTACAGGCAACAAGACACTTAGTGTTACGTGCCGGTACTGTAAGTTTAAAGAAACTGCTTGCTGGAAAGATGAGATTGTCTTCCGTAAAAACCCCCGTGGGTCTACGTTCCGCTGGTATTTTGGGGAGCCTTCATAATGGAGTATACTGTATTAGAGGAGCGTATCAAATTCCTTAAAATGGAGGTGAAATTTTTAGAGGGAAAGTATAAGAGCATGGAAAATGATGGAGGGAGGTTTAATACTACTATCCATGTTTTGCAAGAAGTTATCAATGATTTGGAATCCAGAAATTCATGCCTATATGTCAGATAAATAGAATTATAGCATGGATTTGTAAAAGATACGACACATCCGTACCTCAATATTTATCAGGTAAAGGAAAATCCAAATGAGAACGTCATCAGCTAAGGCCAAAGGAAGGAGGCTACAAGATTGGGTAAAAACACAATTAACCACGATGCTTGGGTTGCCGAAAGATACGGACTTGATTCGTACGGCAATTATGGGCGAAAGTGGGGCAGACGTTCAACTGACATCGGTGGTACGGGACAAGTTCCCGTACTCCATCGAATGCAAGAATCAAGAGAAGTTCAAAGGGATTTATACGATTATGACCCAAGCGGAGGATCATGTGAAGGACTTACAGCCGCTAGTATTCTTGAAGATGAACAATAAGAAACCCCTTGTAGTAATAGACGCAGAGCATTTTTTGGAGGTGTACTTTGGAGGAAGAAAAGAACATAGCAGCACTAATATTCAGGGAAGTTGATGGTGTGTTTCACTGTGAAGTATCGGCAGAATATGACTGCCCTATGGTGGAGGTTGCTATAACCTGTGCTAAAGTCTTCGATGACTTCTTAGATAGGCATGGAATTGATAAACTTGAGGACTTTGAAGGTGATAAAGAGTTACTAAATGTTACAACAGAAGGTAATGCATAATGGCTAAGATACTTATCCTGGATATTGAGACAGCGCCTAACGTGGCGTATGTGTGGGGTTTCTTTAAAGAGTTCATCCAACCTAAGCAAGTACTAGAGGATTGTACTATCTTATCCTGGTCAGCTAAGTGGCTTGGGGAGAAGAAGTTTTTCTATGAAGATACTAGTAAGCAGACTGAGGCAGAGGCACTGGCTAAGTTAGTACCTCTACTTGATAAAGCCAACATGGTAGTAGGTCATAATGTATCTGGCTTCGATATGCCTAAAATACGTGGTCGGTGTCTTGTCAACGGAATTAACTTACCTTCACCCTACAAGGAGATTGACACCTATAAGGCGGCACGTAGAGCTTTTGGCTTCGACAAGAATAGTCTTGAATACCTTGCTAATATCCTTGGGGTTGAAGCTAAAGGGGACCACAAGAAATTTCCTGGCTTTGAACTATGGCTTGAATGCTTGCGAGACAATAAGGAAGCATGGGCTGAAATGAAAAAGTATAATATGCTTGACGTAAGTGTTACAGAGCAGGTATACTTGAATATACGCCCTTATATTGATAACCATCCTAATGTCGGTGTGTACAATGAACCAGAGGAAATTAGCTGCCCCAAATGTGGTGCGGATAGTTCTTTCCAAGAACGTCGGGGCTTCTCCTACACTAATACAGGTAAGTACCAGCAGTATGCTTGCAAGTCTTGCGGAGGCTGGCATCGTACTCGTAACACTGAGTACCCCAAAGATATCCGTAAGCACCTCACGGTGAATTCAGTTGGATGAGCAATGGGTGTATTGTATTGCCGTATATACTATAATCTTCGTATTTGGCTTAAACATATCAGGGATTTGGTAATGGATTACAATAAATGGAGAGAGCTTATGGATGAAGCTGATAATATTAAGCCTACCGTAGTTATGCTAGAGGACGATCCTATTGTGGCTACAGTAATGAATAGGATGCATACCCGAAGCAAGGAGGGTATTAAGAAGTATGGATGTACTATGGAGAGGGAAGATGTGACTACCCTTGAATGGATTGACCATGCTATTGAAGAACAGTTGGATGCAGCTATTTATCTTGAGAGGTTGAAAGCAGATGTCAAGTCTTGGCAGGAAGCTCTTTTGGAGGAGTAGGCCAGTACGCTGGTTCTCTAGGAAAGTTGGGCAATTACATAATTGGATGTGGAGTATGACATGGCAGAGACATTAATAGGTAGGCTATGCCAAGAGTGTTCTCGTTGCTACGGTACCGGGCTTATTATTTATGAAGGGCAGTGCGGGGAGTGTAACGGACTAGGAAAAAAACTTACCGCTGAAGGCGAGGAAATTATATCCCTTGTTAAGGAGTTTCTAATACGATGAAAAAGGAAGTAAGTTACCTAGACTACTATTCAACACAGTCAGGTCAAAATCGGTTTAGAATGAATGAACTGGTTATTTGGGCAGTAAATAAGTTACAGGATACAAAATCCAATATTGGTGGCTCCAAAGCCTTCTTGCAGAAGCGTATGGATCATATAGTAAAGGATCAAAAGTATCACGGATGGCAGAAGGCTGCTAATAAACTACGGGCTGCTGTTAATAGATGGGTAAAGACGCATACTGTTGGTACTCCTAGTACCTAAGAGTATGCGTTATACCTCTGTAACCCGCACTCAGTAAGGGCTAAAATGATGAAAAATGACACTATTGGATATCTCGAACAGAGGTTTGTAGAGAAGGTAGGAGACTACTACATACTATCCTGCCCTGCCTTATTCGCAAGTGGATTTAACGTATACGGAGATGCTGTAGAGAATGATGATGGGACCATAACAGCTAATAAAGTTAATGACACGCTAAGTTGGTTCACAACAATAGAAGATGCAAGGAAGTACATATATGACTTGGAAGAGTAATGCTAACCCGATGTTTCGATCTAAATTCAGTGAGGATATCTTTAAACAGAAGTATCAACATGAGAGGGCAGAGACTTGGACCGAACTATGTGAGACATTAGTACATGATGTTGTACCGGCCCGATTTGCATACGAGAGGGACGCCCTAATCAGGTATATGGCAGATTTAAAGTTTATACCAGGAGGAAGATATCTATACTATGCAGGGCGTAAGAACAAGTTCTTCAACAATTGCTTCCTCCTAAAGGCCGAAGAGGATTCACGAGAGGATTGGGCTAATCTTAGTTGGAAATCAGAGTTGTCCCTTAGCAGCGGTGGTGGTATTGGCGTTGATTACTCCATATATCGACCTAGGGGTAGTATCCTTCATGGTACTGGTGGTGTTGCTTCCGGTCCTCTTGCTAAGATGCAAATGATCAATGAACTTGGCCGTTGTATTATGCAAGGAGGTTCACGTAGGTCAGCTATTTACGCAAGCCTTAACTGGAAGCATAACGATGTAGAAGCCTTCATGCGTATGAAGGACTGGCATACTATGCCGGTATCAGGCACAGATAAAACTATTGGTGATCTAAAAGAAGCTGACTTTAATTATAAAGCACCAATGGATATGACCAATATATCCGTAAACTATGACACAGAATGGTTAGAGGGTTACTGGAGTACAGGTAATGTTGGTGAAGTCTTTAAGCAGAATGTCAGACAAGCGTTATCAACAGGGGAACCAGGGTTCTCGTTTAACTTCTGGGACAAAGAAAACGAAACGCTACGTAACGCCTGTACAGAAGTTACCTCCGAAGATGACTCAGATGTCTGCAATCTCGGATCAATCAACATGGGGAGAATTGATTCACTTGCAGAATACAAAGAGATCGTATCCCTCGGAACACTGTTTCTACTATGCGGAACTATCGTTGCAAAGCTACCTTACCCTAAAGTTGACGAAGTTAGAGGGAAGAATAGACGTTTGGGCTTAGGTATTATGGGTTTACATGAATGGCTAATTAAGAAAGGAGAAAAATATGAAGTCACCCCAGAACTTCACAGATGGTTGTCCATCTACCGAAGTGTATCAGATGATGCAGCAACACGTTTTGCAGATGCACTCAATGTTAGCAAACCTGTTGCCAACAGAGCCATTGCACCAACAGGAAGCATTGGTATCCTCGCAGGAACTACTACGGGGATTGAACCTCTGTTTGCTGCAGCTTATAAACGAAGATATTTAAAGGGTTCACGTTGGCACTACCAATTTGTTGTTGACAGTGTAGCCCAGGAGATGAATAATGAGTATGGGATTGATCCTGATAGACTTGATTCTGCTCTTAATCTTGCTTTAGACCCGGAGCGGAGAATATCCTTACAAGCTGATGTCCAGGACTATGTAGATATGAGCATTAGCTCAACTATCAACTTACCAAGATGGGGTACGGAAGGTAATAACGATGATTCTGTTGAGGAGTTTACTTCTACACTTGCAAACTACGCACACAGATTACGGGGCTTCACTTGTTATCCTGATGGTAGTCGTGGGGGTCAACCTCTTGTTAGGGTTGATTACTCTGATGCAGTAGACAAACTTGGTGAGGAATTTGAGGAGCATATAGAAGCCTCAGATATCTGTGACATCACAGGGAGAGGAGGTTCATGTGGGGTATAATAAAAAAGGGGAGGCTGTAGTGGCCTCCCTCTCCCTCTCAATCTGCAAGGATGGAACCTTGGTGACAGACCACCAATTCCTTGATCCAGATGTATTAAAAAGTATACTAAAAAAGACTTACCCTGAATGGACAAGCCTTGACGAATGCGTTGATTGCGTAAGATGGGTTAGTGATTACTTAGCAGAAGTAGACGCCTGTATTAATAAGGAGTACGCAGATGAAGATATATGTGTATAAGAACGGACTGTGTGACCCAGAGCGTAAATTCGGAGTTATCAAGCAGTTCTCTAATTCAGAAGATGTAGACGGTTTTATTAAAACTTTGTGTGTTAGTATTAAGCCACTAGCGCATAGGCGTCTAAGGGTGTTCATTACAAATGATGAGGTAGAGCAGCATGAAGTTGACCACTATGTGCTTATGGGGGATAGCTACGGGCTTGATTTCCGTACATCCAGCATTAAAGAAGTGGATACACTTGCGATTGCTGCGGAATGTAATGAAAGAATGGCTTCCGTAATGTCAGCAGAAGATAAGCGTGTTCAGCTTCTTAGGTCCACTATATAAAGGAATGTTGTTAACGTAAATAGGGGTTTAAGAGTTAATCATTGCACAAAATGCAGTAATTAAGAGGCTTAATCTCCGCACCAGTAAGGCTAAGAATCTAACAACCTATTAACTTCTAATCTACGACGAATAAGGCCGGGGCATATTTGACCCCGGCCTATCGCTATTTTAGGGACTCAACGAAAGTCCCTCTTGTGTCACCCAGATTTAACTTTGCTCGTAGGGTGTATAGTGTAGGCGCTTCTTCACAGCAAAGATTTATTAAATAAAGACTTTTCGACTACACGTCGGCGTACCAAACCTTTAAGTACACGGCCACCAGCCCTACGCCATTTCGGGAACTCATCTGCTGCATCTTCATACTGCCCCCGGTTTAGTTTCATTCGTAGTGTTGATCTCTGCATAGCTCCGGTACCTACGTTGAAAGCCCAGGACGCCAGTGCCGAAAACATATTCTCATTTATTTCCGCTGTGATAAGTTTTCCAATTGCCGCCTCAACATGGCGTAGTTCTCGTCGGAGCAAAGCCGTACCTGCGGCCTCGTCAATATCAGGGTGATCAGCGGTAACAGCATTGCCGTCAATATCCCATGTTGATCCCCAACCAATTGTCCAGCGTCGTGCTGGGCAGAGATATGGAGACGATGACCATCCCTCAAATGATTTAATGATGTCCAAACCGGCCTCATTAATGTGACCGTCCCAAGTGTTCTTCGCAATTAATTGGTCATGCAGAGTCATTTCCGATTAAACGTCCTTTG
>ERZ1046148.600-NODE-600-length-21140-cov-8.551055_pt1 | contig 21140 bp, 24 predicted proteins | sample MGYA00383090_ERZ1046148 | MGnify/ENA primary metagenome ERZ1046148 (study PRJEB29581, sample SAMEA5548360) | metagenome | biome: marine; feature: coastal; material: water | depth 25 m | study: Short-term variability in the microbial, nano- and picoplankton... | reverse complement strand
GATTGGGAAGATCAATGTCAATCATAGCAGCATACAACGAAGCCTGGGATAACGCAGATGTCGAAGCACTTGGAGAACTCATTCACGATGAATGTGTCTTCAATCCACACGTTGGTGGAATCACCATGAGTAAATCCGATATTTTGGGATTTGTCGGAGGCGGAAGCACTCCACAATCAGAAAACAACAGAATCTTGTTTGAGAATGATGAAGTTGGCGTTGCTCATTCAATTGTTCACTTTGCAAACGATTCGGACTCGGAAGCAGTCATGTCCTTTATGCGATTCAAAGACGGGAAGATCATCCTCATGGAAACTGGAGCAACTCCACTTTCTGATGATTACAAACTCGTCGGTACTGAGTGAAGCAACAAGTCGTTTCTTTCTTCCTGAGGCCTTAATCAAGGGTCTATAAGAGACCTGATGTAATCGTGGAAACATGAGAAGAGTACTCCTGCCGCTTCTTCTCATCGTTCTGTTCAGCTTAAATGCTCAAGCAGAAACATATCGAATCTCTGGAAAGGCAACGTATGCAGACAATACACCTGTTGCTTTGGAATATGTCTATGTTGAATGTGAACCAGGAATTATCGATTGTTATCAGTATCGTGGAACCAATGCCATAACAGATACATATGGCTATTTTACACTGATTCTTGATGTTGATGCTGAAGAAGATGATCTGGATATTCAACTCAGTTTGCGAGGTGAGAATGTTACGCATACAATCGATATTAGCAAGCATCAGAATTCGAATGAAAATCAAGTGTATCAAAACATTCAACTTGAACAGAATCCACCTCCATCCGGGGTATTCATGGGCTTTGGTTGCGTTATTGTCTTGTTTACACTCGTCTTCATTTCCGTCATACTAAGGACTGGTCGTCGTTTAACAACAAAACAAGGTCGAATGGAATTCATGGGTTACAAACAGGCTAAGCAACTCCAATGTCCAACATGTAATGAGATGATATTGCAACATCAATTGGTGATGCATTTGATCGTTGAACACGACATGGAACCAGAAGATGCAGGTAAATTGACTGGAACGGTCATGAGACGTACGTGGTCTGAAGAGGAATGAAAACAAAGAAATCAGTCAAATATTTTCCAAAGCATCAAAACCCCACCTGCGAACCCTTGGCTCATGGAGGCAGACCAAGAGGTCGTGGCTGCGTGGGATTCCCTACGAGAGCATTGGTTGATTCCAACAACTGGTAAAAAGGCCCCTAAGAACTTGTTTTACAACTTTCTTCGACTCTCAATCGTGCCTCTTTTCCGCTTTATGATTCGATTAAGAGTTCGTGGAGATTCAAACATTCCACGTAAAGGCTCAGTCATTCTTGCTGCAAACCATTTATCTCACGTTGATCCTATTCTTGTGATTATCTCATCTCGCAGAACGACGCACTATCTTGCAAAGGATGGTCACTTCCAAAAAGCTTGGACTCGCTTTGTCATGAAGAGTACTGGACAAATAGAGACACAGCGAGAGAGTGGTGGCTTGGATGCGCTTTCCAGTGCTGCTGATGTTCTTGACCAAGGACGTGCACTCGGTATTTTCCCAGAAGGAACCCGCTCGAAGCGTGAGGAAGCACCGTTCTTGCTTCCTGGCAAGACTGGTGTGGCTCGCCTCGCTGCATCCTATCCGCATACTGTTGTGGTTCCAATTGCGATTATCGGCAGTCGTGATATGATGAAACCTCAAGAGCACAAACTTCCACGATTGCATCGTACTGTTCATTTCAATGCTGGAGAAGGTGTCACTTGGTATCAGTGGCTTGTGGATTCGAATGGTGGAAACCAAACTTCAGAAGCATTGCTTCAACTTTCAAAGAAAGAAGAACATGAAATCCGTGCCGAATTGGCAGCACTGTATCGTCGTTTTACAGACCAAATAATGGGAAGCATAAGCGGATTAGGCGCTCCTTAGTCGGAGGTAACCCTCAAGGGCTTCCATCACTGGAACATGGTTGGTGGAATCATGGACGAGTATCTCAAACTGATGCAACATATCCTCGATGAAGGTGTTGAAAAGCAAGACCGAACTGGTACAGGCACCCTTTCTGTCTTCGGATATCAGATGAGATTTGACCTGCAAAAGGGATTCCCCATGGTGACGACAAAGAAACTTCATCTTCGTTCAATCGTCCATGAACTTCTTTGGTTCATTAAGGGGGATACGAACGTGCAATACCTTCAGGAAAATGGCGTTCGTATCTGGAACGAATGGGCTGATGAGAATGGCGACCTTGGACCTGTTTATGGAAAACAATGGCGTAAGTGGGAATCAAAGGATGGACGCATCATCGATCAACTCGAACAAGCCATTGACCAAATCAAGAACAATCCAAACAGTCGCCGAATCATCGTATCCGCTTGGAACGTTGGTGAACTTGATGAAATGGCTTTGATGCCATGTCACGCATTCTTCCAATTCCATGTCGCTAATGGAAGGCTCAATTGCCAGTTGTATCAACGAAGTGCAGATGTCTTCTTGGGCGTTCCATTCAACATTGCATCCTATGCATTGCTCACCCATATGATGGCTCAAGTGTGTGGCCTTGAAGCAGGAACATTTGTCCATACACTCGGTGATGCTCATCTGTACATGAACCATCTTGATCAGGCGAGAGAGCAAGTAAGTAGGGAACCACTTGCATTGCCAACAATCAAACTCGATTCAACCATAACAAGCATTGATGATTTCACTTTTGAGAGTCTTGAAGTCATTGGATACGAACATCTCCCACACATCTCAGCTCCAATCTCGGTGTGAGTTCTATGCAGCGAAAGATGATTCTTGCAATGGATCTTGATGGATGCATTGGCAAGAATGATGGATTACCATGGAGACTTCGAGCAGATATGCTTCGATTCAAGCGCCTTACAATTGGAGAGGGAAACAATGCAGTCTTGATGGGAAGGACCACTTGGGAAAGTCTTCCAGAAGCATATCGACCTCTCGACAATCGATTGAATATTGTTGTAACTCGAAACGAGGAATATACCGTGGAAGGAGCATATTTGTCCTCTTCTATAGAAAATGGAATAAGCCACGCAGAGAAGAATTCATCGGAGATTTGTTGGATCATTGGAGGCGCCAATGTCTACGAACAATGCAGAGATGTTGTTGATGAGATTCATTTGACTATGGTTGAAACGAATCAGTCAGGAAACGTACGAGTTGGACGCTTCAGTGAAAACGATTGGGAGTTCGAAGTTGTAGAAACAGTTCCTTCTGATGATAAAAATGAGCATGAATCGACATATATGATTCTTCGAAGAAGATCATGAACCATCGTATTCAGTGACTCGAATACCAAGCCTACCTTGTCGAGCAGGACGTTGCATAATTCGTTCTACTTTCTTATCGAAAGCATCTTTGAGATCGATCTTCATTGCTAGAGAATGCCCCATCAAGAGAATGAGAACGTCTGCCATCTCTTCTGCAACTTCTTCAATTGGTTTGTTCTTGGTGACAGCTGCTGCGAGTTCACCCAATTCTTCTACGGTTAATGCAATCCGATAGCCCATGTCATGGCCGTTGTTTCCTGCGAAGTCATGCTTGTGATGGAAAGCTGCTACGCGTTGCATCATGTTGGTCCATATGTCTTCATCTGTGGATGAGAGCCACGATTCTACTGAGAAGGGTTCCATAGTGAGTGGTGCACAGGAACGCACTAAATCATTGTGTCAGCAGAGAAGTGATGCATGACCAGACGGGTCCAAGCCTGCTGTTGGCTTCAGCAGATACGGATTCATGGTTCAAATCCGCAGTTGCATCCCCTGGTTCTCTGCCAGCAGCCCAGTTTGAACCAATGAGTAAGGATGCGTAGGGGAGTTCGACTTCTCTGCACAGTTTCGCTTCCCGTGGCATCGTCATTCCGACAACTTCTCCGCCGAGTCGATCGATTGCTTCTACTTCAGCAGCAGTTTCAAATTGAGGTCCTTGGGCTAACCAATAGGTAAATCTGAGCCGTTCATCTGAAAGGTTCTGGATTCCTCGAAGTGTGGATTCAAGGTGTTGATTCATATCTTCATCAAATGGAACTGTAACTGAAGTGAATTGTGCTTTCTCATCGTGGAAGGTTGTTGTTTGTCCTGTGAAATCGATGTATTGGTCAGCAATACCAACTCGGCCAGGAGGGAAATCAGCAGCAACACATCCTACAGAGCAGATTGAAAGTACTGCGTCGACTTGTGCGTGCTTCAAAGCCCAGATGTTTGCATGATGATTGATCACGTGTGGCGGCTTACTTGCTGAACCGTCGTTATGATGGCGTTGTAAAAAGACAAGCGTCTTCTCTTCAGAACTGTGTTTGAGTCGGAAGGATTTGAGTGGAACTATTCCATAAGGAGTTTCAACATTAAATGAATCAGTGGCTAGTACTTCTAGACCTGCTTCACTGAATGGTTGGCCTGTAGCCATGTTCAATAAACCAGTTCCACCGATGACGGCCATGCGCTGCATGACTATCCCAATCGCTCAACGATTGTCAAATGTTCGCTGCTTATTCTTGCAAACGCTCGATTAACTCAGCCTTCTTTCCGGAGACAGGCTTACCTGCTTCCTTGAGAAGTTCCTTGAGTTGAGCAACGGTCATTGAACTGTAGTCTACTGATGCTTCAGCAGGTGCTTCTTCAACAACTTCTTCAGCGGCAGGTGCTTCTTCAACAGGCTCAGGTGCTTCAGCAACTTCAGCAGGTGCTTCTGCGACTTCTTCTGTTGTCTCTTCTTCTGCGTCTTCAGATTCTTCATCTTCCATTGCTTCAGCGAGTGCAGCAGCCTTCTTGGCCTTGATTTCAGCAGCGCTTCTTGCTTCTTGAGCATGAATCTCGTCAAGAGTTGGTCCTGCATCCATAGTTACACCAGCTTGGAGAAGTTGGCTCTTACGGATAACAACTGACTTGCAAGGATAGATGCTCTTGATCGAATTTTGAATATTGGATTCAAGAGAACCATCAAGCATTGCAACTTGTAAACCATCGTAAGTTGATTTAGCGATAAATCCACGAACAACGTCTCGGGTCTTGGAGCGAATTGCTTGCTTAACTGATGTTTGTACACGCTTTTGCGTGATGATCAGTGGCTTGATTCGAACAAGGTAACCGTCTTCAGTGACTGCATCCATAACGTCGTCAATCTTTCCACGGTATCGACGAATTTGTCGGCGGATGTGGTTTGTTTGGTGATGATGTCCAACGAAAGTTGTCAATGCATCTTGTCCTGCTGTATCGGTGACACGGAATCGAAGCATAACATGCATCTTTGTGAAATCACCGTTGAATTCTTGTTGGGTCATCTCGTAGACACGTCCCATGATGTGTTCGTCTGACTCACCGATGGTTTCTCCAATGTTCTGGAAATTCCAAGGGCTTCGAGGAGCTCGAATGGTGTACCAACGCTTTGTCTTCCACTTATCTTTCTGCTTACGGGCTGCTGCTCGCGCTTTTGCGCTCATCTTCTTTGCCATGTCACTCATCTCGGAGGTGTCTTGAGGGGGCTACCCCTCTTGCAATTCGACGACATACCTCTCCTATTTGAAGAAGATTGATGGAAAGAACGAGCGGTAAACCTCTTGACCTAGTCATTTCGTGGTTGATTTATGGGCATCCTTCACATCAATGCTACGACTAGCGTCCATGAATTGCAAGACATTAATTTGGTCACAGAAGCCCTTGAATGGTTTACTGGGACGGAGTGGGACGTTGATATGACCTCATCATATCATGGCCCGAAGGTGGCTTTGCTCAGCACACTTGTCCAAAAAAATAAACTCGTTTCGGAATTTATTCAACGACTTGGAGATGACGCCTCCAAACACATCCGAGAACAACTTGAACAACGCATGGACGAGAGCAATGTCATTCATGCACGGTTTGATCTGGAGAAAATCGTTGGACAAGCGGTTTCTTTGACGCCACAAGATCATAACGGACCTGTTATCAAAGTCCGAATGAAGGTTGCAGTCTATCCTGGGCAAGATGTAATGGACATAGCCACACAAGTTTTCGAGTGATATTTTCGGCTATCCTAAACTCTTATGGTGCGATGAACAGCATTCAAGTAGGTGATGACACTGGAAAAGTCATGACTCACGTCGTCACATCAGCATGTATGAATCACAAGTACCAAGATTGCGTCGCAGTGTGCCCTGTCGAAGCATTCCGTGAAATGGACACCTACCTCGTTATCGATCCAGACGAATGCATTGACTGTGGAGCATGCGTACCTGAGTGCCCTGTCGAAGCAATTTTTGCTGACACCGATGTTCCTGATGAAGAAGAAGCGTGGATTGACCGAAACGAGCAAGAGGCTGCGGATGCAGAAGTCGCTGAAGGCGATTCTCCTGTTCTCGGCTCCTGATTTTCATTGTGGTAGTTAACCAACCTTCTTGAAGGGTTAAACCTCCCATCGGGATGAGAGCCATGACACATACAGATTTCTCCCAACTCCGACACGGAAGCGACCTCCTCAAGAGAGGGTTTGCTCGAATGCAACAAGGCGGTGTCATAATGGACGTTGTTGATGCTGAACAAGCAGCGATTGCCGAAGAAGCTGGTGCTGTTGCAGTCATGGCCTTGGAACGTGTTCCTGCCGACATTCGCTCTGCCGGTGGAGTCGCTCGCATGAGTCATCCTGACATGATTCAAGGCATTCTAGATTGCACATCTATCCCGGTCATGGCCAAGGCACGTATTGGTCACGAAGGGGAAGCGCGTATTCTCGAATCAATGGGCGTTGACATGGTCGATGAGTCCGAAGTACTCACTCCAGCAGATCCATTCTTCCATATCGATAAGAAATCCTACGAGATTCCCTTCGTCTGTGGAGCTACAGAACTTGGTGAAGCAGTTCGTCGAATTTACGAAGGTGCTGCAATGATTCGAACCAAGGGAGAAGCAGGAACTGGAAATCTTGTTGCTGCCGTCACACATTCTCGATTGATCACTCAAGAGATAAAGCAAGTTCAGTCAATGAGTAGTGACCTACTTGATGAAACTGCTGATCTTATCGCAGAACGCTATCGAGTCCTTGCAAACACTTCCAAACTCCCAGGCACTCATCTTGAGACACCATTCGGTCCTATCGATGATGCAATGCGTTCTTCTCTACGCTCGATTCTTGATGAAGTCAAGGAACTTGGTCGACTTCCAGTCGTCACATTCTCCGCAGGTGGAATCGCTACTCCAGCAGATGCATCCCACATGATGCGAATGGGTATGGATGGAATATTCGTAGGCTCTGGAATTTTCAAGTCTGACGACCCCCCTACTATGGCCGATGCAATAGTTATGGCAACCGCTCATTACAACGATGGTGCGAAAGTTGCTGAAGCAATGGCCATGACAAAAGGCGATCCTATGAAGGGCGATGAACTTGAAACCCTAGAAGTACGACTTGACCAACGTGGTTGGTGAATCACTCCAATGGCGTATCGACTGAAAGGTCACCAAGGGTCCACTTTAGGGTCTTGATTACACCTTCGAGAGCCTTGTAATTACGAACGGCATCCTTCATGCCTTCTCGGTCTCCACGTTGGCGACATTCCTCAAACCAACCTTTCCATTCTGTCATCTTTCGCTCAGCGCGACCAAGCATGGCTTCAATCTCTTCCCATGTTCGGTCATAGGTACGCTTTGCTGACATGGTGCGAGTCAATGAGCGAGGGTATTAGAACCCAATCCCTACATTCATCTCACAAGATGCGGTTATCGTCACTTTTCAAGCACTCGTTATCCCCGAGAACAAGATTTGTTGCAGAAATATTGTCTTCAACGATTGCTCCTGGCGAGAGAATACATCCTGAAAGTGAAACATTTGAGCCAACGCTGGCACCCTGCATGAGCACAGTTTCATGAAGAGATGATTCATTTCCAACCGAACAATCGGTTGCAACGATTGATTTGTGAAGTTCAACATTTGAACCAAGATGCGCATTGTTCGAAACAAAGGAACCATTTCCATCGACTGAACCATCGGGCATTGGGAATGGCAAACTATTGCGTTGTTCGATCAAAACATGTTGTGCTCGAATCAGCTCATCGGGCGAACCAACATCAAACCAAACACCATTGATGGCTTTTGCATACATTGGCCAACCCATTTCCAAAAGACGAGGAAAGAGATTCTTTGAGAAATCATACTTCTCTCCTTCTGGAACAAGAGCCATCACTTCCGGTTCAAGAATATACAAACCAGCATTGATCACATTGGAAAAGGCTTCTTCTGGAGTTGGCTTTTCTTTGAACTTTCGAATAAATCCTTCACGAAGTTCTCCATCAACATCACCCTCTGTGGAAGTTGAAAGACCTACAATACCAAATGGACTTGGATCTTCTACTTCCCAAAGAGCCATTGTGGCTTTTGCTCCGCTTTCTTTGTGTGCTCGCAGGAGAGCAGCCACATCGAATGAAGCGACTGAATCTCCAGAACCAATGATGACTGTGTTTGTAATCTCATCCATGAGGAGTCGAACAGAACCCGCAGTCCCCATAGGTGTATGCTCTTGATTGATACGTCCAGTGGTGGATTCCGTGTTCCATTGCTCAACATGGGCTGCAAGCATATCACCACGATATCCAGTTGTAACAATAAGGGAATCAACACCACCCTGAATCATTGAATCTTTTACAAAATCAATAACCGGTCGTCCAAGAACTTCGACCATAGGTTTGGGCCGAGCATCGGTAATTGGCCTTAGGCGGGAACCTTGTCCACCGGCCATTATGATTCCAAGCATATCAATCAACGACGGCGACCAGAAGACATGTCTACTCGACGCATCTTCTTCTTTCCACCACGGCGTGGAGGAGGATTGTTTGCAGTTGTTTCTTCCTTACCCATACCACCAAAGGTGAGCGTTCCTTTGTCAAGAAGACTTGAAATCAATCCTTCTGCGACTTCTTCAGATTCAGCACCAGTCTTTAGACTCTTAGAAACTGCTTCATTGTGGTCAGTCATCCATGATTTACGCTCTTCACGAGCCATGTTGAGTTCATCTCTGGCCTTGTTAACATCGGTCATCATCTCATCGATTTTAGCATGTGTGTCATCTGCTTTTCCACGAAGAGCTACGTATTCATTGTGGTGACGATCGCCTTCTGCCTTGAGGAAATCTCGGTGAGAAAAGGCTTCATCAACCTCTTTTGATTTTTCATCAGCACGACCAACGGCTTCGAGCATTGCTTGGTGTGAAGCATCGGCTTCAGCTTTGAGTGTCTTAATTGCAGAATCAAGGTCATCAAGATCGACTGCAACCAGTTCAAATGCTTCAACATCAGGAGATAACTCTTCCATTCGACGACTCATTTGCTTGATTTTTTCCATGGTCTCTTTTTCTTTCTTAGGACCCATCGCGGACGTGTTGTAGAGATTCTCCAAGTTCGTAATATCTCGCTTCAATTGAGCGTGTTCTGCTGTTGCGCTCTTCTTCTCGCTCTTTTCACCACGTCGTCCTTTTGCTTGGCCGATGATGGAGCGAATTTGATCTTGGATTGCATTTCGCTTTTCCTTAAACAATCGGATTTCTGCACGAATGGTTTTCACTTCTGCAAGTACAAGTTCAACCTTTTCTTTGTGTTCTTTGTATTGCCCTTGGACTGCGTTACGCTGATCTGCAGCAGAACGTGCTTCTGAACTGAAATTGTTACGTATATCACGCAACTTGCGAACCTTTGCTTCCATAGCATGCAAGCGGTCGCGTAAGTCAGCATCTGGGCGTTCTTCTGCTTGGTCTTTGGAACCCAACATACCACTGCGTAGTGGTTTTGCATTTCAAACCTATGGATTCAAGAAGGACCTTCAAACATTGAAAATATCGAGGAGTTCAAGCACTGCTCCAAAGCCAATAACCAATGAACCGAGCAACTGACTGGTTACCGATATGGAACGACGCAATCTCGATTTGAACTCGTTACGGACATTGACGTTTATTTGTCGGCCGATGAGCAAGTCACCACTTGGCTCTTCCAAACGTACAGAAACTGTAGCGTCACCAAACCGTTCAGGAAGGAGCGTCTGCCACGCCATGGTACCATCCTTAAGCAATCCAGTCATCTTACCCAGAACATCCTCATTTCCTTCAGCAGCAATAGGGAGTGATTCTGAAGACCACCAGACTTCCTTTCCAGGAGCAAGTTCGTATCGCATCGAAATTTCATGGGGACGGAAATCCGGAGATTGAACACGGAACACAACTGTTTTGCTCTTCTTGGAAAGATTATGCATGAAGACAAATAGATTTGCTCTCTTCGTAACGACGTTTTCAAGATCGACTTCGAAAACAAGGTCCTTCAAAGCAGACGGTCTTCCAAATTCCATATCCTGTTCAATACGATCGACCAGTCTGAAAAATGCTGGACATTGCGTCCTTGCGTGCTCAATCAATTCAAGCCATAATTCAAGACTGAAGGATTCTTCATCGAGAAGGGCTTGTATTCCATCTTCTTTTATGACTTCTTCAAATTCAAGTTTCATCGTCTTTGAATCCATTCCATTGTAGTGTCGATAGAGTGTCATGAGAATCTTTTCTCGTGCAAAGTCATGCTTAACCCCACGCTTGACATGACTTTGGACCGTACGCATCAACAAATCGTATTTGGAACGAAGCAAAGGGTCGAGGTGGGTTCGAATCATATCATCAAATACACTTTCTAGAGTGGACGGGTGAACAGGCGCCTCAAATGCGTCTAACAAACCGGATTTGTTGACCATATTGAATCGGTGCTGTCTGGTGGACATGTGTAATCCAAGGGCAAGCATGTGAAGGCCCCAAGACATGATGAAGATGTTTCTGCCGAGTGAATTATCGAGTCCAAAGAGAAGAACAAAACCGAACCCAATGCAACCGAATACAGCACTCGTAAATGAAAGAGAATGCAATCGTATTTGGGTCTGGATACGGTGTGCCATTCCATCATAACCGTGCAATGCCTCAATACTTTGGTGCTGTTCTTGGGAGATTTTAATCGCCTGTGTAAAAGCAGAATTGGAGAGTGAAATTCTATAACGATGCAAACCTAGTACAAACAACCATCCAAGCCCTACAACTGAACCTAGCAGCAGCAAGCTTGTACTGAATGATTGCCCAAGGGAAGGCTCGATACTCGACTCCCACCAATTCGGATCGGTTCCTTCGTAGGCCCATGCTCCGAGGAGTATGAAGAGAGAAAAGATGGGAAGAAGCAAAGTTAAGCGTAATCCAGAAGAGAGGATTTGGTTATCTATGGAAAGAAGAAACCGTTCCCGTTCTAAAAGAGGAGACTCCAAAACGGAGGGTAAAGATGAATCGACTGTCTCGCTCACGAACATCCCTTGAGAACATGAGTCAAAAGCGTTCGTCCTGTTAGAGAAGGAAATCGATTGGATTTACCAGTCAATGCAAACGTACGATGATTGAATCGGATATGCCTGACTCGAGTTCAATGATTGTTCCAGTCACCTCATATCGTGAGGAACCAAGTGATTTGATAACAGAGCCAAGGGCCAAGCGTTCTCCAAAGAGTTCAATCAGTTCTTCAGAAGCAAGAAGCCCTGCAATTGTGGCTACTTGCCCAACTGGGAGTGATGAAAGAGAGGCATGTCCGCTCAGCTTTTTCGAGATTCTTTCGCCAATATCCTTGCTTGGCTCGGGTATTTCTCTGCCACTAGGATCAAGTTCTGGATCGCCGAGTAAGACGGTTAATGCTACTTCTAAATCATCATCAATTGCATGTTCGAGACGGCAGGCTGTTTCGTGCGCATCTCCATCAAAAGGTATTCGTTCAAGAAGAACTTCTGCAAGTCTGTGCCTTCGTTTCATCGTACGGCCATGAATCAAACCTTTCTCAGTCAATCGAGCACCTTTGTAGCGCACATAATCGATGAAGCCTTTGACGGAGAGTCGCTGAATCATTTCGGTTGCAGAAGCAGGCGATACGCCGAGGCGCTCTGCTAGATCTCCAGTCCGTACTCGTGAATGCGGATCTGATTCATAGAACTCATACATGGTCTCAAGATACTCATCCTCGAATTCTTGAAAATGACCCGCCATAGAAATCCCACGTATTTACTTGATTCAATATTTTGGTTATTCGTTCTGCTTAGCAGAGAAAACGGTGGAACAAGATGGGCATCGAACAGAACCACCATAATCAGAAGGCACACGGAGCGTTGATGAGCATTCAGGACAAGAAATCTCGACCTTGGAAGGCGTAGTTTCAATGAGTTCTAAATCCTCAAATTCATCATCCAATTCGATTTCATCCTCGACCTCTGCTTCAACATCAAAGCGTTCGGAGCAATCAGGACAACGTACTGTTCCCGAATAGTCCCCAGGTATACGCAACGTCCGTTCACAAGATGGGCATGACCGTTCAACAGATTCAACCTCTTTCTTGGCGACCTTTTTGCTCTCTTTCTTTTTCTTTTTAGACACTCCCGTCTCAGAACCAGGTGCACGTCGCAAATGAAGAACCAAAATGATGGCTGCAGAAGTGGCTATGCCTCCCCCTAATGCAACCCAAGGAATTTCAAAGCCTTCTTCTTCAACTTCTTTTGCTTCAACGGTAAAACTCTTTTCAGATTCAAGCACTGAATTATCAAAAGTCCATTGTGCAGTCAACATAAGTTCGGCTCCAGTTGGCACCTTGAACGTGAGATCGACTTTGGAAGTCGAGCCTGCAGTCAGAACGGAGGTGGTTGATTGGGCAAGGATGGTCCCATCAGAATCAATCAAGAGCATCTCTCCTGTTGGCCCAGATAATTGACCTGTATTTTCAAGATCAATCGTCACAGTAGCCGTGCTTCCTTCTTCCATTTGACGAGGAATTGTAATCGGATTAATCGACATAGAATACAATGATTCATCACCTGAAAGGGATGAAGTAGCGATGAAACTCGATGTGGAAGCAGTCCACCCCACAGGGCTCATTCGTAGGATCACCTCGGAGCCAGGGACCTCACCAATCGCTGTCTGTCCCGTAATAATTCCTGAGCCGAGTGTAACGATTTGTTCTGAAACAAATACATCTGTTCCAGAGACTCTGTACCCATATCGAAGCTTGACATCCCGTGAGACTCCGTTATCAATTGATACATTCCATCCGATGGTAACTTCGCCTTGTGCTTCGATGGCAATGACTTCAGCGAACATGGCCTGTTCTGCACTTACATCAACTGAGAACGTCCCATTCAATCCACTTAGTACAATTCCATCCGAAGAGCGTATCATCCAATGATAGTCTTGAAGTCCTGACTCGTCCAAGATGAAAGAAAGAGCGATATCACCCGCCTGGCCTTGTTCAAGCGTAATTGACGTGTTAGCGACAAGAACATCAAGGTTTGAACGAACTTCCAAAGTAGCTTGTCCTGATGTGTTTCCTTGATTCCTAAGCAAAAGAGAAAGATCGATTTGATCATCAACATGCCACGGGCCACCAATCAATGCCAAGCCAGAAGGACCAGCCCCATCAAAAATCGCTGATTCAAGGTCTTCGAGCGTATATGTAGCAAGACCACTGTTTGTTGCGCCATTTCGATCACCCATGAACATACATTGAAGGATTCCTGGACGAGCAGTGAATGTAATTAACTGAACTGCATCACCGTCTATAGAGAGAAGTGTTGATTGGTTGAGGACTTCATCTTCCTCGAAATTACAAACGGTAAAGCCGTCGAATGAGCGTTCACCATCGAGATTTGTTCGTGTAACATTGAACGAAACCTCAGACCCTGCGACGACATTTTCTGTAACTAGATGCAAAGAGATGGTTGCGTTTGGCAACGGAGGAGGGCCAATAGCAGAGATAAGAGAAAGAGATGAGGTAGATTCATTCATCGAGATATTAATCCACATTTCCCCTTCAACAACCATACTTGTTGATTGGAATTCAAGCACAACAGTCGATGTTCCATTGACAAGAACGTTTGGATAATGAAGAGTCTCGTTCCAGGTCTCTTGGCCAACATCAAGAACAAACGATTCAATTCCATCAACATCACCAACATTTTCGATTGGAATTTCGACTTGAATGTGATCACCTTGGCGGATTGTAGAATTCGTCGTAAGTTGACCCAAAGAATCCACACCAGAGAGCGTGATTGCTGAAGTACCCACGAAATCAATCGATGATGGGGATAGACGCTGTAATGATACAGTTGTTTCAGAAACAAAGCCATTCGAGAGTTCACCTATGTCTCCAAACAATTCCAGATGCAGTTCCATATATCCGAAGTCAAGATCAGTCAACGGAATCAAAACGGTCTTGATTTGATTACCAGAGAGAGAATGGGATTGATTTTCGGACCACAACATTTGCCCGCTCAAATCGAGTAGGGTTGCGTTCACAAAGACGGTTCCCGCAGAGTTATTCTGCTCAACAAGATCGAACGATACGTTGGTTGAATTTCCCAAAAAGGAAGAAGAGTCATCAAAATTTAGAGTTGACTCTTGCACCAAAATCAAACCACTGGAAGCCTGAACTGTTGGCAAGCAGAGTACTGAACACAACAAAAGTCCAGCCAGGAAGATATGAGAGATAAATCCCCGTTGGCCTTCCATACATTGCTTGAACTCATGGGGGTTCTTGAGCATGATGCCGAAATATGTTACAGCGGGAGGTTTATTCAAGGTTGCAGAGTCGGCGAAACATATGACGCCCGAGGAGCTTTTGGCCATCACGCCTGAGTTTCTAGCGAAAGCCATACTCCACAGACGAGAACGTCTTGCTCTGGAAATCCCAGAACAACTCGATGCAAGAACAAATGAACTTACAGAAGCAGCGGCAATTGCGAGGGTTGCAAAAGAGAAAAGAGACTCTGTAAACAACAAGGTTTCTTCCCTTAAACGAGAACGAAATGATGCTCAAGCAAAAGCCAAACTCCTTTTCTTAGAGGCAAATTCAATTCGCGAAAATGCACCAAAGACGAAAGGTGGAAGTGAACCTGAACCTGAATGGGCAAAGGAGCGTTTACAACAACGGCTTGATGCTCTCGACCTCACACTCCAAACAAACTGGGGCACACATATTGACGAACGAGCGACCCTAAGCGAAATGAAGAATCTCGTGCGTGAACATGAGGCGTGGGTCGAAAAGAGAAAGGAATCGTTCTCTGAAATTCATAAAATGATTGAACTTAGGGATAAAGCAAAACAATTGCTCGAATCTGCAGACAAAGCTCATCAAGCAATGGTACAACTTCACGATGAGAATCAAATTTTCCACGACACATACGTCGATAATGAACGAAAGAGAAAACATGCTGATGGGCGTACGACACGTCTCGCCCAAGCCCTTGATGAAAGTCAACGCGGAATCGATTTTTGGAAAGGGACATTGGATTCAGGATTTCATGAATTGTTAGTCGATGCTCAACGTGTCAATGAAGGCGGCAAATCTACTCGTGCACTGGCACGAGAGCGACGGAAGCAATCTGAACAACAAGCAGGGGGAGAAGAAGAATGACCGTCTGTAGAACCACTGGTTTAACCGTGGAACAACAAGAGCGTTGGCCGTTCTTGTACAGCCATCTTTCAACCGATATCGAGATTCCTTCTCTGACCAATGTTGATGAACAGTTCATTATCGAAATGGACAAAGAGATCAGTAAGGTTCTCAAAAAAGTCGGTGATGGAAAAGCCAAAAGTAGAGAATCACTTACTCGCCACCTTACAGGGCTATTACAACGTAGATTTCAGAGGAATGCCAAGGTCCAAGCATTTGGTTCATCGGTCACTGGACTTTCATTGGGCACAGGAGATCTCGACCTATGTCTTTCATTCAAAAGAGAGCAGCCCAAGAAAGTCCTTCGAAAGATTGCGGGATTATTGAGGGAAGAAGGAATGATGGATATACAGCAAATTCCCAAGGCTAAAATCCCTATTGTGAAATTTACTGATTCACGTTCTGGCCTTGATGTTGATATTTCTATTGAGAATCGTTTAGCGATTTACAACTCCAAGATGCTCAAAGGTTATGCACAAGACAAGCGAGTACGTGAATTCATTCTAATGATTAAGTATTGGGCCAGTCGAAGAGGTATCAATACTGCGTTTGAAGGGACCCTCTCCTCCTATGCATGGACATTGATTAGCATCCAACATTTACAGATGACAAATCCACCCGTTGCACCAAATAGGCAAAAGGGTGGCAAACAAAACCTCATTGAAATCAACGGGGATTCATTTGACATCTCAAACGATGCTTCTCCATTTGAATCAAAAAATCAGCAAACCCTCGCTTCACTTCTCATCGCCTTCTTCGATCGATTCGCTACACGATGGGATTGGAATGAAATGGTTGTTTCAATACGAAATGGTGGCCCATTGAATGCAGAGAAGAAGAAGTGGACACACACAGGACCCCTTCCACTTGAAATCGTCACAGGTCAATCCAAAAATCGAATGGAGCATATCATGCCTATTGAGGATCCGTTTGACCATGAACATGACCTCTCTCGAGTCGTCAAAGCTGAAGGTGCAATGACAATCCAAGAAGAATTGATGCGAGCACTCCATTTACTTTCGCAAGGAAATTCCTGGAAGGACATATGTGCTCCGGTTATGGAGATTGATGAAGAACCTGAAGACTTCTTCCATGACCTTAGAAGCAAAAATACAGACTTATTGAAACAACGTGTCGAAGAAATGAAGGCAGAAGTTGTTCAAGTCGAGGAGCGTATACATTCACTGGTCACTGAGCGTCAAAACTCCAAAGAGTTGCTGGACCTCCTTCGTGGCACTCTACAAGAAACACGGAACGTCAAATCTAATCGGCAATCAATACTTGCAGAATTACGACCACTCAGTATGAAAGTGCAGGAGTTGCGACAAACACGAGATGGAATTAATGACCGTATTGCGATTCCAACAAAGCGAATTCAGCAAGAAATGGTTCGTATGTTTGACTCCCTTACTTCCGAAGTCGATGTGTTCAACACACAAAGCCTGGGAAGAGAGAAAGGAGATTTCTCATATTTCTTTGAATTACAAGCCATGTACAAGGCTTCGATTGAATCCAATCAAGCCCACCAAGAATTCATTCGCTTGCGAAGAGAACAGAACAAAGAATACAAGGCCCTGAAAAACACAAATTCACAAGAAGAGGATGTACTCAATCGACTGATAGAGAAAAATCCTGAACTCAAGGGCATCAATTTACATCCTAAAACCGTCAAAGAGTTCCAACAAAACGCTAATAAATTGCAGAAATCGATCAACATACAATATTCCAACAAGCATGAACTAAAGCGAGAAATTGGTCGAATTGAAGCATGGATACGCATAGCCTCAAGCAAAGGAAATCAGCGCCAACGTAAGGATTCCAAACCTCGAGAAAGCCGTCGTCAAGCACCAACTGTGAACATTAACGAAGTAAGAGAACGAGCTTCCACAGGTGGGTCATTTTCTTTGAATGAACTCGATGCTCTGCTATCAAAGGGTGGACTTTCTGGAATTGAATCTAAAGAGAAAACATCAACCTCGAGTCAATCAGTTCGACGTAAATCTGGACGTAAAAAATCCACCTACCGTGTCGACCCGAGACAAGGTCGAAAGCGTGGAAAGAAACAATCACGGAATTGATTCGATGGACATTGGATGGCGAGAAGGTCTTGCTCCAAAAGAACTCACCGTTGAATGGATACAATCGATCCAGAAGTTGTTCCTCGAAGGAACTGGTGAGCAATACTTTGCGGGTTCAATACAGTCGTTGCCTGTCCCTAAATGGGAGGGGAATCTGATGCTTTTCGATTCAATGGAAGAGACACCCGAATCGATGAGAGGCTTACTATGGACGACCCCTTTCAAGGAAGATACTGTTCGAGTTGTGTCATTTGTTCTCGATGCTGGATCACGAGAAAAAGGATGGGGCAGTAGGGCGTGGAATACACTTATCCGAACACTCGAAGTCACACAATACACAACAATCCAACTTGAAGTTAGGGCCACGAATACAAGGGCAATTGAATTCTATAGAAAAAGAGGCTTGGAGGTTATTCAAGAACTTAATGGATACTACAACACTGGATTAGGCTACATGATGCGGGGGCCTCTACAAACATTCAACCCGCAATGAATATACACTCGATGCTCAAGTTGTCATCATATGGCAGTTGACGTTGAATCAATTCGACAACTCCCCAAGGTTCGTTCAGTAGATTGGCTGAAACCTGGTCAAGTAATTTCCAACTTGGGATACGAAACGTTGTGTGACTTACTGCACTCAAGGAAAAGAATGACGCTCATTGGTAAGAACGGATGTGTCATCATCACCTCGGTGAATGAAGACCTATTGATCATACAATCCGAACCGAATGTAAATCTGGGTTCAATTGATATTATCCTCGATGCCAATTAGACCTCACTTTTCATTCAACAATTATCAAGATTACCGATATTTTTCATGTTTTTATTGACCAATTTCCCCTCTTCAATTCTTCCTTATGGAGTGAAGGGGTTAAATGGGTGAGGTCGGTCGCTTGGCCGTAGCATATCTAGCATATGCCAACACCAGAGTGTGAAGAGAATGGATGATTTCAAAGAAATGTTCGAAAAGCGACGCTCAATACTCGACGAAAAAGCAACCCATTACCGTGAAGATCGTGATGGATGGAATGAAAAGACCAAGGAACTTGTTTCCCAGAGAAATGAATTCAATGCAGAGGTTCGTGTTCTTATTTCAGAATCTGAAAAGCAAAAGCAGCAACGTGAAAAAATGAACGAAGTCGTTCGAGACAAGAAGGTTCTGCGAACTGAAGCAAGCACAAAAGTTTCCAAAATTCGTGACCAAATGAACGCTGAACGAGGCGAAGAAGCCCCTGCAGAGCGTGGACCAAGAGGTCGCCGTGAGCGCCCTGTCACACTGCAATCTCTATCCAAAGAATTCTCTCGTCTAGAGCGAGAATTTGAGCGTGGAGAACATACTGGTAAGAACGAAGGAAAGGTCATGAAGCGACTCAAAGAGTTGAATTCTCAAATCCGTAAGATGAAGGAAGATCAATCCGGGAAAGGGGATACAGGTTCAGACAACGAAAACCTCAGTCTTGCTCGAAAAGAACACGATGATGCGCATCAAGCCGTACAAGAAGCTGCATCTGCTGCACAAGAAGCTCACGACCTTATGCTCCAATGGGACAAAGAAGTCAACAAGCAACGTGAGAGAGCAAACTCGAAGCATCGTGAATTGCGTAACACCAAACAAGAAGCTGACAAGGCTCACCGATTCTATATCGTTTCACTTCGATGCCTGCATTCAATCCAAGACATGATGCGTGCTCGACGTGGAGCTGATGCTGGAGAAGGCACACGCCCAACCGCTCGTGTTGAAGTTCAAGATCTGATGAGTAAACTCATGTCCGGTGACACACTCACAACAGAAGAACTGATGGAATTGCAACGCTTCGATTGAAACTGTCTCTCCGATGGTATCAAAGACCTATGTCGATGAGAAGGAGTTGAGTACCATGCTACAACGTGATGACATTGCAGCAATTATCGAAGAATACGATCGTATGAAATTACGTATCGGAATGACAGCATCACACTCCGCACTAGACATCTGTGATGGAGGAATTGAAGAAGGATTCCCAACTGTAGCTTACTGTCAAGAAGGCCGTGAAAAAACCTACTCGCAATATTTCAAAACCAAGCGTTCCAGTTCTGGACGTGTACTTCGTGGGATGGTTGACAAAGCAATCGTCTTGCCATCATTCAATGATGTTATGATGGAATCAATGCAAGCAGAGATGAGAAAAAGAAATGTCGTCTACATTCCAAACCGTTCATTCACCTCATATTCAACAATCGAAGATGTTGAAAATACTTTCAAAGTACCTCTCTTTGGTTCAAGAAACATGTTGCGCATGGAAGAGCGAACAGAAGAACAAGATTACTATTGGATTCTCGACAAAGCTGGACTTCCATATCCTGAAGCAATTGAAAACCCAGAAGATATTGATTGCTTAGTCATTGTCAAACTTCATCACGCACAGAAGAAACTTGAGCGTGGATTCTTTACATGTGCCTCATATCAAGAATATCAAGAGAAATCTCAAGTCCTCCTCAAGGATGGGATCATTGACCAATCCTCTCTTGACGGTGCACGAATCGAAAAGTACGTCATTGGACCAGTGTTCAATCTCAACTTCTTCTACAGCCCACTTGCAGAGCCAGGGGAACAACTCGAACTGTTAGGAGTCGATTGGAGATTCGAATCATCACTAGACGGACATGTACGATTACCTGCTCCTCAGCAGATGACCATGCCAGACAATCAAAAGATTCCAGAAATGACGGTTGTTGGACACAATACAGCAACTATTCGAGAATCTCTTCTCGAGCGAGCGTTTGAACTCGGAGAGAGATTCATCAAGGCGAGTAAAGAGCACTATGACCCTGGAATCATAGGCCCATTTTGTCTTCAGACCTGTATTGACAAGGACATGAACTATTGGATTTACGATGTTGCTCCACGATTGGGTGGAGGAACAAACGTCCACGTCAACGTGGGACATCCATACGGAAACGCCTTGTGGAGAAAACCAATGAGCAGCGGCCGAAGAATCGCAATGGAATTGAGAATGGCTGCTGAACAAGATCGCCTTCTGGAAGTACTTACTTGAGATCAAGCTAGAATCGTCTAAAGAAGTGGTTCTAAGTTCCCGGTGATTAACAAAAAGACGAGTACGACTTGCAAACAAACAACAGTCCAACATGTAACGACTGTCTTACTTGCAAGATTTGTACCTGGATGTCCAGGATTTGAAAGTGTCATTTTTTTCTCATTAATGGCTTGTACTAAGCAAGGTATTGACATGACGAAAAGTAGTAGCCAAAAACTCGCTATGGCTCCGATGATCAACCAGACAGAATTTGTCTTCGGAAAAGGTTGTTCAATACCGGATTCCTCCTGAGGCTCGAAAGAATTAATTTCAACACTTGCTGGCTTTATCGGTTCCACATTTCCAAATATGTGCACCACGATTATTACACTTCTCTATAACATCAACCTCAATCAGGATTATTCTTACCCCCTCCACAACGGTACGATTCAATACGGCCCATATCAAGCCCATGTGTATGGGTGAGGTGAATCAAAGAGTATTATGTAGACACCCTTTGTTCCGTCCCTTAACCTATCATTCACTCTATGATCTCT
>ERZ1046148.598-NODE-598-length-21173-cov-7.378682_pt1 | contig 21173 bp, 37 predicted proteins | sample MGYA00383090_ERZ1046148 | MGnify/ENA primary metagenome ERZ1046148 (study PRJEB29581, sample SAMEA5548360) | metagenome | biome: marine; feature: coastal; material: water | depth 25 m | study: Short-term variability in the microbial, nano- and picoplankton... | reverse complement strand
TTAAAGTAAGCTTATATGTATAATTAATTTATGTCAACACGAATTTATTTATATAATTATATTGACACCTTAAAGTAAATAACCTAATCTTTAACTCATTAACAAGGAGATTAAAATGAAAAGATACAGCTTGAAGTTTTATTATTCGTTTTGGTTTTCGTTTGTAGTTATCACGGAAGGTTTGTTTTTATTATTTATGTGTAGGTGAGAGTATGAAATTAGAAGTAGGTAAGAGGAGTGCGAGAGGTGGTTTGTGTGAAGGTGATTTGGTAATTAATGATGATGAAATTCACCTTTTCAAAGAATCCAAACCATTCGACATAAGCGAGTATGAGTTTAGTGATAAAGATATAAGTAAGATTAGAGTTGGGGTTTGCGGGGATTTGGATTTAATTCTTGTTAATGAATATATAAATATTGGCAAACTAGACGCTGAAGCAATAGCTAAACACTTTAAATTGATATAGGTGAGATATGAAGTTAAATAACCTAATCTTTACCCATCAAAACGAAACAGGTACTAAAATAATGAAGATTAAAAACTGGCTATTCTCAAGCCTTAAACCTTTTTATATATTTTACGGTGTTATTACTTTAGTTTTATTTTTATTAGCTATTACTTACGGGAGTTAGTTATGGGATTTATAGAGAATGCATTTAAGGCCGCGTTTAAAGAAAAAACAGCAGAAGAAAAAAAGAAGAAAGCAATAGATAAAAAAGCAGCTTTAAGGCGAGCATCTGAAATGAGGAAGCAAGATATTGAAGATGCAAAACTAAACGATGTTAATGATTGGATGAATGAGTTTTGATTAAACCCCGCAATTAAGCGGGGTTATATTTTTTTTAGCTTTAACCTGCTTTAAGCCTTATTGATTTAATATTTATAGTCGCATTTGAATCAGCCTCTAGAGATGTAATCTTTACCCTCCAGCCTTTACCGCTTCCATTTACATTAGAAGTAACATTAGTATGAAAGTCGAGAGTGACAACTCCAGCCCCGCTATCATTATTGGCTTTTCTAAATTGCTTTATTATTTCAAGCTGTTCATTTGAGCCATCATACTCAATAAGTGACATATAACCACCTACGCCAGTATTTGTACCGCTACCCCAATCAGAGTATTCAAACTCAATACTTATTGTGTGAGACTGCTTATCTACAGAGTTAGGAGTAATAAGGCCATTAGTTAAGTCTATAATGTAAGATCTTTCATCAACACTATCCCAAGATGTATTTTGCGGAATTGTTGAATAAGCGGTTTTTAAACTTCCAGTTCCAGCCGTCAAATCGATCTCTTTAGCTGTATTAGCGCTAAAGTTTGACATGGTTGGCTCGGTTGAATATTCAAGCCATACAGTGCCGGAATCACTTCCAGTTGCAGAATCTAACTGAGACTTAGTAACTAGAGATGATGAGTGTGTTGCATCTTTAGCCCTAACCTCGATTTTACTTCCTGCGCTATCTTTAAACTCCCCATAGCCGTTTGACATGTCGAGCTGATTACCATCTTTGCCGAACTCAACAGAGCTATCAACACCGCCAAGTTTAAAGTTTTTTTGCATCACTAAAACCTTTTAAAAAAGGGGTTTTCACCCCTAGCATATTAAGCGTGTTCGACAGTTACGAAGAACGTACCCTGTGTGGCTGTGCCTTGCGTAACAGTTGCAATGATTTGCTCATCGCTTGATAGCTCATCAGCAAATTCAAAAGTTTGCACTGTTGATTCATACAAGTCGATGTCAGTAGCTGCAACGTATTTAGCCGCATCACCAGATACACCAATAGTCATAGTTGCACTTGAACCATTTGCTACAGTAACAGGTTTAACTTTAACTTTAAGGATGGTGCGACCTGATTTGATGCTGGAACCAACATTTTGAGCGCCACCATCATGTGACGCACTTACTTTGCGTAAAAGCTCATCATCATAAACAGTTTTTAAGCGACTATCAGCTTGCTGTAACTGACCTACAACAGTCGTGTTTGTCATGTAGTTAGTTTGACCAGCGATACTTGAATCATTATCAGAATCAAAAGAGCCACCTATTGCACTTTCAATATTTGGAGTGAGCGTGTCATGCTCAGTGTCAGCATTTGTTAAAGTTGTTTGAACTGCTGCAGCTAGCTTAGCTTTTGCAATTTCACCGTTAGCAACTTTTGCATTTGTGATTGATGCGTCAGCATAGTGAGCATTATCAATTGAACCATCAACATACTGGTCAGAATCAACAGAGTTTGCAGCCATCTTGGAAAGAGTGACGTTTGCATCAGCAATCTTATCAGTTGTAATGCCTGCATCTTTAACGATGATCTTACCGCTTGAATGATCAGTAGATGAGCCGTCAGCTAAATCGCTAGCTGTGCGGATCTCAATTAATAACCAATCAGTGTTAGAGGCTGTGTTATCAGCTACATCGGCACCAGCAACTAAAGCCGAAACTAAATCGCCAGCCTGGGCAGATTGACCAAGGAAAGTACCAGAAGTACCTACCTTATAAGTGTCACCGTAAAGAATAGCACCAGAATCGCCAGTACCTTGACCGGATAACTGAGAGATATTACCTGAAGCATCATAACTGTAAGATGTATAACCACCAGCAAGAGCGTTAACTGCGTCTAGCTGAGTTTTTGTAACAAACTCGTCAGAAGCATTTGCAGCCAAACCTTTAACGCGAATTAAAGTATCTGAGCTATCTGTAAGTTTAAAGTAACCTGAATTTGAAGCATCAACTTTGTGACCATCTTTGCCAAACTCTACAGTTTCATTGATACCCGCAAGGGCAAATTGTTTAGTACTCATATTTAAATCCTATTTTCTATATATATAGTGAGTTTATCGCATTTACTCGATACGTCATGGTGAGCGTTTCGCCCGTACCATATCCTGATATATCAAGTAAAATTGAACCGTTATCCTCTCTAGCTGAGAAAGTTACATCAGCAAAAGAGTCATCAGAGTGCTGCTCGCTTGAAGTGTTTAACGAAGCACCAAGATTGCTAATTGTTATTGATCCAGTTTCATTTATTGATCCACCCGATAAGCTGTATAAAACAGTAATCATAGGCTGAACTGGGACTAGTGATACAGTTGACACTCTATCATTAATAACTGTTGCAGTTTGGCTGCTTAGGTTAAAAGGCTGATCGTCAGTGGTAACTATATCAGCGCCAGCGACAGTTGGCCTTTGATTGAAATCAACACCACCATGCTGACTAATACCCATTACTGCAGATTCTTCACCAGTATTTTTATTTCTTGATTTTACTAAGGCATCACCTTGCAATGATAAAAGACTATCGTCAGTATCAGTCGCCTTTATCTCGATGGACTTTCGCCCATCCTTGTATCTGCTTATCTTCATGAGTTAGACCAAAGCGTTACATAAATTGACGCAGTTGACTCAGTGATTGGATAAATTCTCTCAGCCTCTAAAGACTTAACAAGAAAATATCCAGGCAAGCTTCCACTGGTGTTCACATCCCAACCTGTAATGAATGATTTTTGGATATATAAAACAGCGTTATTCTCAGTATCAAAAACACCACCAATATCAATAAAATCAATCTCAGTTGCAGCTACACCGTTATTATCTACAGATGATCGATACTTATTCCTAAAAGCTACAGTGCTTAATTGTGTCATTCTAAATTACCTCTACAGTAAGTTGGTCGTAAGCTTCTGTAAGCTCAACAAAGTTAATGATTATTATCACGCTTTCAGGTAAGGCCTGCTCAAGCGGATTAACTAAAACTAAATTATCTATTTCAACATATTCAGCCATTTTAAAACCTCCAATCCCAGCGCTGTTCCGCAGAACTTCCAGAATTAAGTACAATGTGAGTCTCAGCAATAGCGATGGCAGATGTATTGTTTCCGTATCTGTCATAGCTGACGTACATTTTAGGGTTTACACCTATACTAGATAACGTACACTGTCGAGTTCCCGATGATAGTTGGCCACTATTTAAATCTACAATGTAATAAGTCATCATACCATCTGGTGCCACGTAAAACGCATAACGAATCATGTGTGCAACGCCTGATTCAATATTAAATCCGAATGACGCGCTATTATTAGGGGTTCTAAGGTTTTGCCCATCCATTAAGAATACACCACTATTACCAAGAACTACACCTATAGCTCCCGTGTAGCTTCTGAAATTCTCAGAGTTTCCAACATAGGCCGCGACATTACCTTCAGTCTGACTATTGCCGCACCAACCTGAAACCGTGCCGAAGCAGTAGAATCCGTTTGAAGTATCAATTGTCATGTTTGCAGGGAAATTAACCCACGCTCTTTGGTCGCGATTGATTACAACGTTTGGTTCAATTACATACAGTGGAAAATCTGACCATTCACCAAGAGACAAATCACCAGTAGCAACGCTTTGGTTTGCTTGATTTACAACGACACTATCCTCAAATAACCTTCCAGTTTCAGTAGGTGTGAATCTGAAAGTTTTATTCTTAGGGAATTCATGTATTAATCTAGAGCTTACTGGAGTTTCTAGTAGTAGGTGGTAAGGCATGCCCTCAGCAAAAGCAAACGCCTTTACGCTAACTTCGTCTATAATGTCATTTCTACCAGTTAGACCATATACAACATTTCCACCTTCAGAATAAACCTTTTCCCAGAACCATTGATTTGCACCTGATTGATCAACAATCATTCTTACTCGCCAAGAATCACCCGAACGAATATTTTTAGTTGTGCCTTGCCCAGCGTTTTGTTGAATGTCAAAGTTTTTAGTTGTAACTTGGCTATCATAAGGCACAGAAACAATTGTTTCTGACTCTAGCAAATCAGCATCCAACTGAATTAATATATCATTAATATCAGCACCAGTTGTAGCAAATAAAGCAACAGCAGCAGTTTGAGTGTAAGAATTACCACCAGACACATTAATAGCTTTAGGAACACCAAGTCCGCGACCAAATCCCTCTAAATACTCTCTTGTAATGATCGATTTATCAGAATTAACAGATCCTTGATACGTTGTATCAGTGCGAATATCTAAAGCGCCAGAAGTTCCGTTAATGTTAATTACATCAGTTGTATCACCAGTAACCTTATCAACCTTTCTGATATTACTTGTTCCAACAAGGTTTAGCTCCGAGTTTCCACCATTAGTAACATTTAAAACTGATACATAAGCTGGGTTTGTTGAATTCTCAATTGATAACTTACTGAATATTACGTCAGTTTCAAGCTCTGCAAAACCATCAAGATTTATATTTGTTGGATCTATTGATATTGTAGATTCTTTGGAAACCGCATCATAAGCATAATTTATTCCGCCACCGATAATCAAATCAGATGTATCATTGCCATCAACAAGAAACTGACCCGAATCAACTTGATTCAAGTCAATAGACATTGATGTTGTACCATCTTGATTTTCAAAATGAGCTACGGCAGGATGCTCAATAAATAAAAAACCTTTTACTGGAGTTGTTAACGGGTTATCTTCCGATGCGTCAACTGTTCCTACAGTGGGGTGAATTATTGTGTTTGTATAAGTACCATCTTTTGAAACATCCCAAGAATTACTGGTTCTTGTTAATGTAGAATTTTTCGCAGGATATGAAACTAATTGCCTACCGTCTTTATCTGTGTAATAAACAGCAAAGTAATAGTTTACATACGTCTCATCAGTTGATATATGTATTACATCACCCTCAGCAAACGAGTCATGACTAGCAAGAGTTATAAGCATAGGTATGGCGGCTGTAGTTCCTGTTTGTATTATATTTACAAACTTACCAACATAAGAGCTATCAAGTGTAACGCTTGAATCCGAGCTAACATCTAATTCAACAACATCCTGCGATCCGTCACTTAGATTTTTTTCTTTGATTCTGGTTGTATTTATAGATGCGTAAGGCTTACCAGATGAATTACCAAGTAATGATATTTGTGATTGACTGCCAGTACCTACTGCACCAGTAAATCTAATGTAATAATCTTCGTTAGCTTCAATTACTAAAGGCTTACCATCAAGGGTTATAGTGTTGTCGCCATCAACTAGATTTACAACCTTGGTTCTCAAATCGCTAAATGAGACTTGAACAGGACCCCAAGTGCCTTGATGTTTTACAGTTATAGAGTTTATAACAATCGGTTGATTACCGTTGGTCTGTACAATATCCGGTCTATCATTATCAACTAGAACACTAAAGTCTGACTGTAAAACCGTATCAGATGCGTTTTGCCTCTTACGCACTACTACCTTGTCAGCATCTAAACGAAGCGAGTCTTTAAACTCACCAAATCTATTATGCGCTGTATCTATACCGTCAAGCAATTCAGTTTTAATTGAATCCTGTGTGTACGTGTACATTTTAGGGTAGAAGCCAGTACCAAAACCCAAGTCTAAACTTGAACCTATAAGGTTTAGCTTCTCACCAGTCATTGCTTGAATGCTAAATCTAAACTTAATGTTTGCTGTGGATATTTTTATAAATCCAGTTTCAAGCTCACTAAAGCCAGTATCACTAAGCGTTAAGCCTTGACCTTTTGCTTGGTTTTCAGGGCTAACATTCTCCCATACAAGCGCATCACCTGAAGGTAATATATTCTCAATCCAAACTCTAACACCGCTTAATGCAGTAGTTGAGAATAAACGAAGTTTTCTAATAAAGGTATTATCTGAATCTTCAAACTCAAAAGACAAAAGATTGTCATCACTTGTTATATCTTCAAAAGGGAATTGATAAACCCATTTAGCAGGTACAAGATATTGATAATCAATTCTAGGCACACCGTCTGGGAAGTCTAAATCTCTTTGCGCTTCAGTTTCGTATGTTTTAGATATAACTCCAAAGCCTCGACTGTCCTCTGCGATATTTGATACACCTAAGAACCCGCCTTTATCTGATATTTTTACAGCTGGCCCTATCAATATTGATTCTTGAGGTACAATTAACGTTTTATTAACTAGTATATTTTCTGAATTCTCAAAAATTCCTGAGTCAACAAGATTATCTCCAGCCTGATTTACAATTGGAACCGTATTTGGTGTTAAACCAGTTGTATCTATAGCACCCGCAGGGCCTTCATCACCTTGAGGACCTACCAACCCAACGCTTGATGAATTATCAAGCCACCCATTACCAGCACCGTTTCTCACTTGGTATGTTGCGGCTGGTAAATTGCCACTTTCTAAATATTCAAGTCTTATATTTAATGATAAGTCATTGTTATATTCTTGAATCCAGTTAGGATTTGCCGCAGCATACGCGTCTCTAGCAGATTGCGCCGCCGCCTTTGTTGATCCACTAAATACATTTTGAATCGGTCCAAGAGTAAAACCTCCACCTCCACCACTACCCCTAACTAAGCTCATGCACCGTCTCCAGTCTCAACATAATAGAAAGTACCAGAAGTTAGCTCGAATCTAATTCTTAATCCCTTTGTGAAAACTTCTTTTGAGTCGTTTGTGATTGTGCCACCTGGGATGTATTCGTTACCAGTCCAAACAGACATGGTTACAGTGCCAGTAGTGCCAACTATGCGAGAATCGCGAAGCGTATTAAATGATATGACCTCAGTCGAGGTAAATCTTTGTCTAGACATTTTGCATCGTCCTACAAAATAGAGAGTAGTACGAGAGAGTTTTATTAGAGGGTAGTTTGTCTGCGCAGACGCGCTAGAGGCTCTCTATTCCTCCAACAATTTAAGTATACATAAAGGTTTTATATTTGCAATTACCACTTTACTTTATTAGCCCAATAAGCAGCAGACATCTTGCCTTTAGATATGTTTTTTGCATGCCTAGCTTTAAAGCTTTTCTTTCTGGCTTTGTCTTTTTTAGATGATGGGTTTTTACCTGCACCGCTTACACCTTGCTGACCAAATCGAATAAGCTTGTATTTTCCGCCCTCGCTAGCCATTACAACATGACTTTTAGTTGCGTGACTAGGTGTTCTTTTTGGCTTGTTTACACCTGACAAGCCTAGTCTGCTCATTGTTGATTTAACTCTTTCTGGAACTGACATTTTATTCTCCAATAAAAAGCCCGCATTTTAGCGGGCTTCTTAATTACTTGGCCGCTTTCTTTTCGGCTTGGCGTTTTTTAATTAGCCATTTGTTATGCTCTGTATGGCTAACCATCTGACCGGGTACAAAACCATCTTTATTTAATTTTTGCTTAGCTTCTGCCATTTTAATTCCTTAGTTAGATAGTAAGAATGCAATTGAAATGTTTTCACGCTCGAATTGACGCTCCCAGTTTGCCGCCAATGCACATTCAGTTGTAGTTGGTGAACCACCAGCAACACTAGCTTCAGTCCATTTATAACCTTCTGGATGAATTAACCATTGCTTACGCTCTACTAGTGTTTCAATACCAGCGCCATTACCTGCAAGCTCGTCATATTCTGTAGCAACTGGTCGTACAGCAGGAGCATCACCGTAACCAAACATACCAGTAGAATATAAAACGGATAAGTATTTAAAGCCAGATGTAGTACCCGCGATAGCTGGCATCTTCTTATCTTCAACAACGCGGAAGCCGTTATACGTTGGGATTTGAACACCTGTGTCAGAATCTTGAATGTACTCAATATCTTGATTTAAAATCATTTGAGTCATAACAACAGGATGTACAGCAAGTAAAGCTAGTTTAGCAGCAGACTCACCCATAGTTGAACGAGCAAGAGTGAAGGCTTCAAAACTAAACTTGTTAGCTGCTGTTGCTGTATCTCCATTTTCGCTAGCAATATCATAAATCATATCGCCTGTACCTGCTGCATTTTCCAAGAAAATACCTAAAGTACAAGCTTGGATGCGAGCTTCAAAACGATTTTCCCAGTACATAGATGTACGAGATTGAATCTGACGCATAGGATCTTCAGAGCCTAAAGTTTCAGAAACTAAATTAGCTGTTTGCCATGCGTTATTAATGTGCGCGTTACGAGCAACCATTTTACCAGTGCCGATTTTATCTGGTGTAGCCGATGCTCCTGGATCATCTGAACTGATATTTTCACTAGAATAATCTAAATCTTTCCAGTATGGAATTGATGTGATATCACCCTCACCAGCCGCGCGAGACTGTAGCAAAGCATTTGTAACTGCAACGCCTGATTTGACGTATGCATTTAAATCTGGGTGATCTTCTTGAACGTATGAAGCATATACATCTGGATCAAATTGAACATCACTTAAACGAGTAGTAGCCATTTTTTATTTACCTTATAAATTGTAAGCTTTTCTAAAACCTTCAGGATCGAGCCTTTTAAATTCAAGCCTTTCCTTGTCGGTATATTCTTTATGTGGCTTAGATGAGAAACCACCTTTTGATTGTTCTGTTCCAGCCCCGCCAGAATTAACACCCTTCATGATTACTTTAAATTGACTTTGCTCTCCAGCCCAGCTTTTGAACTCATCAATATTATTAGCAATAACTTTACCATCATGTTTGAATGTGGTTATTGCTAAATTATCTTCATTATAACTAATTTCTAGCATATTTGACAACTGAGCCTTTGCAAGGTCTTTGTAGTCATCGTGAATCATACTTAATGCGCTATTTAAAACACTGGATTTATCACGTTGTAGCAATGCGTTCTGAGCTTTTTCAGCTAGTGATTGAGCTGTAGCTGTCTGTTCTGCTAGCTGCGTTTCATAGTGAGCCTTTAGCTTTTCAGTTTCACCATTAGCAATAAGCTTCTGTTCTTCAGCAGCGACAGCCGCTTTACGAGCATCCTCTAAAGCCTGCGCTTTTTCTTCGACTTGCTGTTGAAAGGTTTTCTTTTCGCCAAGTATTTGATCGTTCTTATTTCGCAAGCCTTCAGTTTCACTATTATGCATAGCTGTAATTGCTGCAACTTGATCTTCTGTTAAACCTTCGATTTGTGATAAATCCATAATATGACCCCTAGTCATTATTTAATAAAATATATAGCCCAGCTATATACCGTTTAAAATTTTAGCGAGCTGATTGTCTCGACTTTTCATTTCTTTAATTGATAGCGGATTGCCAAGCCTATCAATAGTTGCTTTTGCAAAAGCTTCCGGATTATCTAGCTTTCTAAAAGCCTTGCCTAAAGTTGGACCTAAGATATTATCTTGATCCGCATTATTAAGTTTAGACATTTTATCATAATAAATACCTTCACTACTAATTGGCTTAGGATCTCGCTTTCCGTCAACCTCAAAAGCTGAAGCTCTTTGTGTTTCTGAGTCATCAAGCCTAAACCTTTGATCAACTTCGTAAACCATAGCAGTACGGCAATTCCTATGTAAAGGCGGTGTAAAATTAGCTAGTTTAGGATTGTCTTTCTTGATAACCTTTTGATCTAAAGCTCTGCATTTCTGAGAAGTTCTAGAGTCAACAACAGCAATTAACCTATAGCCAGTTAAGAGTTCATCGTTTTGATCTACAAATGCAATCCTTGCTTGGTTTGCATAATGATTAGTGCCAGTTATAGCTAGTGATTTAGCGCTTTTTCTAGCTCGCGTTAATACATTCCCAGTACTATCAGATGAAGTTAATACAATCTGATTCATTATATCACGCGACATTTGCTCAATAGTTTGGCCCGAAGCAAAACCTACAGCTACAATAGAATCTATTTCATCGGTGTATTTTTCCCAATAATTTTTCATCATTGTATTATATGTGGTCCATGACTTTTCACCCATTTGTATTGGAGATGCTACAGCTAAAGCGTTAACTTGTGCGGAGCTTGGTGTATCAATATCTACATCAGACTTAACAACGCTATCAAGTGATGAAGCAGCAAAGCTAGACTCATTATCGCCAACCTCTCTATTTTGAACTTTTAACCAACTAATATATTCTTGCAACTCTTTACGTGTTACCTCGTTAATCTGCTGTCGAATTCTAACCATTCTAGCTTGAGTCGAATTTTTGCCGCTATTCCTCAAGAAGATTAAAGTCATAGCCTCTTGGATACGCTCTAAATAAGGTGTTACAGCTAAACCATGACCAGCGCCAACACGCTGCAAAAACACAGTATGTTGACTATAAATCGTAGTTAGCTTTTCTACAGACATTACTCTTCACCGCTACTTTCTTGAATAGCTGCCTTACTAATTGCATCTTGCTCAGACATTCCATCAGCAAAGTCTAACGACTCATCTTCTAGCTGTTGCTTTAAAGTTTCATCATCTTCATTTGTAAAGCCAACATCACGCGCAGTTTGATAATAACTCTCACGAGGCATAACCCCAGCTTGAACTGATTTTAAATGTTCTGCAATCATTTGAGGCGACATATCATCAGTAACAAAGTCGCTGTTTAAAGTGTAAGTCGAAACTTGCGACACATTCAAAAAATCAGATACATACATAAGCAATGTATTAGCACCGCTTGTTAAGTTATGAGCTGAACGTTTAAGTGATGATGTACTTGCGCCAAACTCCATTTCTTTAGCGCCTAACGTTACATTTGTATTAGTATTTTGAACTAACTGAGCGCCCGATGCTATCATTCGCTTTTCATCTCGCATCATTTCCTCAGCTATCGCACCAGTAGCGGCAATTTGAAGTATCTCAACCCTGTCATCAGTGCCAAGCATGTTTTTACCCTTAGCACCAACATCAAGTCCGTTAGGGTTAAGCTCGTTAAATTCTTCACCTGACATTGATGTATATACATTAGTCATACCTTGGCCATGAAAGTGTAAATTTTCACGATTATCACAATCCAGCATAAAATGACCTTCGTTTAGATTGGCTAAATCCAATAATGGTATCTTTGATATTTCAGCAGTATTGGCATCAGAACCAAAAATAACCCCAGGTATATAATTTAAAGGCGAGCCATTAGCAATTGGTATAACATCAGAGATAATCTTATCAGATTCATCAAACCTCTGATTATGATAAATACCATCAATTAAAACTAAACGCCTTGTATAAATCTTATCTTCCCAATCAAATTGGCTTTTATCATTTTGAACCGATACAACTTCTGATAATCTAACTTCTTGTAGTGAGCATTTATTTCCACCTGTTCTAGTGTAGAATACTTGCTCAGGCTTGTATTGAATCAATCTTGGTGCAAACTGACCGTTTTCTTGTTGCGCTCTTGTTGGTGGTATTGGGTTTCCGCTTTCATCAGTATCCTGCATAGGCATATCAACTAACACAAAGTACCTACCTAAAGGAATTACATCGTCAGAAACATCCTGCATTACATCACGCAACCCGCATCCTTCACCGTCAGCATTATCAGTTAAATATTCCAGTTGAGGAGCGAGTTCTGATACAGGTTCTTTACTCCAAATCATGCCTGTTAAACTTACATCTGTTCTAGCTGTAGCTGGAAATAACTGACCACGACTAAAGTAGGCTATTTTTCTTTGCCTTGCTACCTCATTTGTTTGACTATATTGCGGTTGACATAGACAGTCCTGCATTTCCAATAGAGCATCTTTGCCACGAATGATAGCTCTAACCTTTCTTAATTTTGATGCATAAACGCCAAAGCCGTCCTGCGGTGTAGTTAAGCCCATTTAATTAATCCTCTTGGTATTTCATTTGATTATACATGCTTTATTGTGCAAAGTTTATTCTAGTCTGTTTGCGCTTAACTAAGTGAGGGCAAGCTGCCATAATAAAACTATCTGCTAAGTCGTGCGACTTCTCAAGTCGTTTCTTAACTTCCTTTTTTGACTCCACTATATCCAACCCTCTTTTTGAGTAATCAGATCTTGGCGCGCAAAGCTCGCTTTTCAATTCCTCAAGACCTTTAATGTCGGAACTTATACTAATCAATTCGCTAGGTTCGTATTCCATACCCTTTGTAACTGCGTTAAATGTATTTCTCATTCTATCAGCTACATCCCTCCAAGCTTGAGCCTTGAGGTTTTCAAATTTTGATTTGTTTGTAACTTTTGGTGAATATTCTTTTTTTGGTTCAAAAACTTCAGATGCAGCATTAAACTTTGAATAGTTTTTGCACCCGTTGCTTTTAAGTATCGAGCCAACACCAGCCCCTACACCTATGGAGTCATAAGATAACAAACCATTACTAGAATCTTTTATATACCCATATGCCCTTAATGAAGATCTTTCAAGCTCATCCTCCCCAGCTTTCCATGCATCCATTATCATAGCGACTGAACCATTGAATAATGTAACACAATTCCTATCAGCACCGCTATCAGCTACATCGTAGCCAGCGCAAGCATTACCAAACATATCAATGGAAAGCTTTTCATGAGCATCAACGCAAGCGTTAACCCACGATCTTTTTATTATAGATTGATCGTCATCAGCGTAAGGCACTCCATTGTAAACATGGTTGGCTAGTTCCCAATCTTCTTCAAATTCTTCAGTTATATCTCTCAACGCTGACTCAGTTAAAAAACCATTTTCATCATAGTTAATCTGTCTAACTATCGCCCCTTTGGGTGGAGACTCTACAAGTCTTTGCCAAGAGTAATCAGATATCAATTGACCATTCAATGTAAACCACATTTCAGCGCCTTCATTACGCATTATGGTCGGCCTTATAGTGGTAAACATCTTCTTTGTTAAGTTTTGGCTTTCCTCATTCCACCAGACCGTAGCACCTTCAAAAGATTTTATCTCGTCAATATTGCGGGCAATACCATAAAATTTAAACATAGAACCGTTGGCTTTATGCTCTATTGAATTTGAGTACACATTGAAGTTATCCTGAAGCCCAAAATAAATTATCTTATCTTTTAGCAGAGTGTAAACAGAATCTTCTATTTTGTTTTGGTACATACGAGTGCATAGGAATATTTCTTTGTGATGGTTAGCTCTAGCTATAGCCATTCCGGCTGCATCATGTGACTTTGAGGACATTCTTCCGCCATGAAGTGTACGCATTGAAACCGGAGTGCCATCAGGTAACACCCTCGTTTTCCAAAAATCTTTCAGATTGGGGTTTAATGTTGGTTTACTCGTAAAAGTCATCAATAGTTCTTCTCTGAGTCACATCAATTTTAGCTTCTATAATATTCTTATCCAAACCAACTAGCTTCGCCTTGCTCATTGTAGCTGTAATCGCTGCTGAGCTTTGCGGTGTTTCTGCTGATAAAGCTATACGTCTCGCCTCGTCAAGCTCTTTGAGAAGCGTATGTATTGTTATACCGTGATTTTCAGAGGTTTCTCGCTGCAACTCTTTATACCTTGCCAAAACCTTTTCGTTTTTAGATAAGGTGGAGGCTTTAGAGTGAACGGTCTCATCTTTCCATTTATTACTATTTGGATGTGATTTTCTATAAGCTTCAGATTTGTTATCTGTCTCATGCCAAACTTGACAAAAAAGCTCGTGTTTATTGTTATCTAACTCAGCCATATCAGCCCCGCTTTTATGGTTTGACTCTCAGAGTCGTTAAATAAATACATTATAACATTTTATTTCAGACAATAAAAAACCCTCGATTAAGAGGGTTTGTATTTAAGGCCATCCGATAATAATTTCAGTGACCATTCTTTCCTCACAGTTAACGCAATAGCTAAATCCTAATTGCGTATAAACCATGTGCAGATCTTTAATCTCATCTATGTATATCGGTTCCTCACTCTCATAAGTTGAAACTCTAACCATTCTAGAGGATAGAGATCCCTTTTCAGTTTCAGCAAGTATCAATGTTTCAATGTAAGATATTAATTCAGCATGATCCAAGCTTACTTCATCAAATCTATTTACTGAAGATTCCTTAGTTTTAGCTGTTGCAAATTTAGCGTTTATCATTTTATTTAACTCCTGTTTATTTTCAACATCAATATACTATAAACAGTAGATATGAAAAACCCACCGTTTTATGGGTGGGTTTTGGTGTTAATTCCTCCTATACTTTACCTTTCCGCCTTTACCTATACTTCCACCCCTCCAAGCATTGCAAGGCTTTGTAATGGCTGCTGGTTTGCATAATATATTTAGATAATCAATATCAGCCTTAGTGCATGGATCGCCTTGCTTTATTTGCCTAGTAGACCCTTGCACTGTCACTATTGATAAACCAGCAGCTACCGCCAACCTTTTATTTGCTTTACGTACTTGATTATCATTATCTACAATAATAGTCTCACTCATACATCACCGCTTAATATAGCGTGCTTAAGCATCTCAATTAACCCTATTACACTAGCTATCGGCATACCTTCGCACCTTTCAGATACATAGTTTTCTATATCTCCATATGCATCAGCATAATCATTGTACTTTCTTGTCACTGGTAAATCTTTTATATCACTACTCATACATCACCTTTATTTATCTCTCTATTATTAATTTTTTACCGTTAAATCGCACTATCGCAGTTTCGTAATATTCCTCAGGAATTTTATCTTTTACAGCGTTATAAATAAACTCAAGCGCCGCTATATCAGCATCTGATTCTGATTCAAACTCAACACCCCACCAACCAGTTAAATATTTCATATCTCACCTTTCACTCCACCCAGTTATAACATCATCTTTTGTAACTATGGTTATCTTTCTGTAATTGGTTGTATACCTGTGATAGCAAGTTTCACCATACTCCGATGTATAACAAGTTGTACGCCCACCGTTATATTCTGGAATACCCATTCCATCAATCATATCTTGATAACTATTACCTATCTTTATTTTGGAAAAATCCTTTTCATATTTGATATTTTCTAGCTGTGTAACTATGTGGCAACCAGTTAGAAGCTGAGTCGCCATTAACGATATTGATACAGTTAAACCTATTGATAGCCATTTTCTATTCACTCTCATACATCACCTTTATTTATTTGTTAAAAAATAAACTTATCTATAAAATACAGAATTGTAATATCTACAGATAAAACCCCAATCATTGCTCCAGAGTCAAAACCATAACCAAATTCACGCCTGCAAACCTCAATTAAAATTAAAATTAAACTAATCATACTCACCTCTACTCTATGTTAAGTTGGTTTAAACTTCATATAAATCATGGTTTATGCATACAGCGTGAATTGATGGTATTGACCTAAAAGTATACAGCCTACCGTCCTGCTTGTTGTTTTGCTTTAGATAAACGTCACCTTTCTTTATCTTGTATCCGCTTCTTTTGGCGGCAACAATAAACCTTTTCTCCTTAAAGGAAAATTCGCAGTATCCAAACCCATTTTCACGCAACCATTCGCTTGAGTCGCAATTATAATCCTTGCTTGCTATTTGAGTGGTCTCACTTAAAACCTCTATATCACTCACACCCTACCCCTTAAATTATCTTTTTAGACTTTAAAATACACATGATTATAGCGCGTGGTATTTCTGATTCTGATTTAAAATTAACAGCGTCAGAGCTATCAAACGTTATGTAAGCAACACCATTACCATCATCATAGTGATTAATCTCAACCTTATACTTAACCATTAAATCAAACAGTCTAGCTCTGTTTTTGTTGTAATTGTGCGTACCTTTATTTGACTGGCTCTCTATAGGGGCATAATTAAAGCTGTCGTTAGTTTTAACCATTTCAGCGACAATTACTGGCTTATAACCCTCTAACTCAGCAATCATCTTATTTAATTCTAAATCTGTATATTCCATAACTAACCCTTATTTATCTTGTAACTTACATAACCCAATACAGCAGCATTAAATAACTTTCTGTTGTCTATATACCAGTTTCTAATTGTGCCCTCACCTTTGTTATAGTAAGCGGCTAATTCCACCCTGGTTATACCGTGTTGCTTTAAATCTTCAGCTAATGACATATCACCTATCAACTATTAACTAACTTGTGCTAGTAAATATAAGTCAATAATTGACAATGAGCAAGTATTATTTAATTTATTTTAGGCAATAAAAAACCCGCTAAGGTGAAAAGCGGGTTTAAGCGTCTATAAGAGTGAGTATGAAAGAAACAAAGGGCAAGCACCTCAGCATGATATTTAACAAAATGGAGGTAAAGTTTTATTCACAGCTCTATTATCAGTGTTTATTGTTAATGTGTCAAATTACTTATTTTTAAATGCTGCGTATATACCACCTGGGGCAACAGCCGCCATGACAGCCACTGGATCAAAACCTTTATGAACCATATAAAAAGCCAGCCCATAACCAATATACCCTGTTATCTGCCTACCCATTTTATGCAATGCATCTACCCAAGGCACTGTTTTAGTTTGCAGCTCTAGAGTGTAACGCTCCTGTTTAAGCTTTTCTATATTACCTTTAATAGCGTTAAGCTTATCTGGATCTTCTATTGCTTCAGATGCTAAATCAATTGTCTTATCGAACAAGCCGAAAAAATTAAAACTCATGCTAACCCCTTATTATTAAGTAAAAGCACGATACAGCTAAAAGCATATTAATCAATACTGAACAAAGCAAAAAAACCTGAAGTTTATAGTTTTTACTTTTCTGGTAACTGTACGTGCATTGATTTCTCATTACTAAAGTTTAACCTCGAATATATTGTGCTTTTCACACTTTACTTGCCATTTTTCAAAAGTACTAGCGCCTAAGTTTGTATTGTATACGCGCTTATAATATTTGTAGAACTCTACCTCATCTAATTTACGATCTCCCGTTATCTTTGGAAGAGGCTCACTATCCATTGAGTATTTAAGTCTAGCCATGAAACACGCGTACATAGGGTTATTTACTAACCCACTGTCTCCAGCATGAATATTATATTCCATATATAAGCAGTCTTGCGTGAATCTTATGCCTCCATCTTCATCATGAAGAGCATCACAATTAAAATTTATATCTTGATGAGTATCAGGTTCCATCTGCCAAATACCCAAAGCTGGACCGTTAACTTGCTTTATGTAATAACCGCAATCAGATTCAATTGCAGCAGTTGCCAACAATAACAATCTTGCTTCTGGCGTGTTGTAATTACCGCCCATATATTCAAGGGTAGGTTTAATTATGTAGTCGTGTAGTTGTTGTGCGTTCATATTACCAGCTCACCATGTATTGATTATCGATAAAATCTATATAAGCTTTTATATTAGCTTTTTCTTTATTTGATCTGGCTAAATTAGCTTTACCGTATGACGCAAAAAACTCACATCTTGAACCACTCATTATACACCATCCCAAACTTGTTTAATTTCAATTAAAGACTTTTCAAGGTTTCCCACTTTATCTGATTGAATAAGATACTTAAACGTTTTATCTAAACCTTGATCGTAGTTCTGTTTGCGTAGGGTTTTAATGGCTTTTCTAGCCTGTTCAACTCCACCCATTTTAAATGCAATGAATAAGCACTCCATCATGTATTTAATTTTATTTGCGTTAATTAACATTTCTCACCCATCAAATAATTATCTAATATTTCTACAGCTCTTTCTAAACTCTTAGAGCTGCCTATGTTTTTTCTTTTAACTCTAACTATGTATATTGCTTTTGATTTGCAAAACTTTAAACCTGGAATACCAAAGCTGCTAAACTGCCTACCTGTACTCTTTGTACATCCAAGTTTATACCTTTGCGCTTGAACCGATGCTTTAGATGAACCAAGCAGACCCGCTAAAGCTGAATCACTTATATTCCCGTTCATAGCAATAAACATAAGTCTTTGAGGTGTCCACTGGTACATAACTCACCTACGACTCAAATTTAATTTTAGTTAGAATAGCAGCTACAAAAAACCAAACAGCGCTAACAATGGCGTAAAAAAAAGCTCTACCATAACTTAAATCTAAAACGAATATACCAACATAAATATGAGTCAAAGAAATAACCCAAAGCAAAACCAAACAAAAAACCTTGCTCATACTTACTCACCTATTTTGCTCTGCCATCTGCTTATAATGCTCGCAAGTGACAGGTATTTTAATTGTTAATCCGATACTTTCAGCCCAGCATAATATTTCTGTCGTAAACTGATAAGCATCACCTTTATCTAATTTTGATGATGACCTAACAACTAACATTGATTTTACTTCACCAGTTATTAAGTCGGTCGTTTCTACATCTTCACAGCCTATAAAGTGATTCTTAAGCTCAAACTTAGTTTTTTCTGGCGTCCAATCTTTACGGCCTTTAGATATTAAATGCTTACTAATCTGTCCGTATATTGAGTGCTGGAAAGCATTCTGGCTTAAACTTCTTTTCTTCCTAAACTCTTTAACCTCTACACTTAAAGTCTTACCATCTGCGAGAAGCTTTGCAACTTCTTCGCAGAATGATATAAAAGTGTTTAGGGTTACTTTGTGATTAGTCATTAGCTAGTGATTGCGTAATAGATTACATACAGCCAACTAAATACACCGTGCAACATAGCCCATAGTATAGATTTATTTACACTCCAAGATATCGCGCAAGCCAACGAAGTACCCATACCTATACCGCTACTGGCCGCGATACCAGTAGCTCGAACAACGTTATTTCTATTTAAGTTTTTAACTCTACTCATTACCATTCACCTTTTACTTTTTAATTTCACTTGGAAGATCTGTTAAATCATTACCAATTTGCTTTGCCCTGGTTACGCTGTAAGGCTCGTCTTTATCAGTTAAAGCTCCGCCCATAGTTACAACGTCTTTTACAATATCAACAGGTGATACAACAACCCCTACCGCTGCGCTTGCTAACTTCCCTAAAAAACTCATTACCATTCACCTTTTATTTAATGTTACTTACTGGTTTGTTACATCATCAACAAGTTGAGATCTAATGTTAAAATCTGGAACTATAGCATCAGGTTTAAATGTAACTCTGTAATGATAAACGCTAACATCGTGCGCGGATAACTGCTCAGAAAAGTAAGTTACATTATCAGATAAACCAAGCATATGCTTAACGTACTTACCTTTATCATTTTTACAAGTAAACGAAACGCTTCTACCGCGATTATCGACTGAGCACAACCCTTGAACCGATAAAATATAATCTCCTGTAATTCCATTGTAAAAAACAACACGCCTAGCTATCTCAAAATTATCAGCCGCTTTAGATAAGTTGTGTGAAGCTATACTAGCATCATCTTTACAGCCAGATATTAAAGTAACCAAAGCACTTGCTAAAACTATTTTCTTAAACATTTTTCTCACCTTTTATTTAATGTTACTTACTGGTTTGTTTTACTTTAAATCTAATGCGCTCTTTAGCATATCGTTAAGCTTGTTACTATCATCTAAAAGACCCCTGTATTGATTCATTAAGTCTTCAAGAGCATTACACCTAACTATAAGCACCTCAGTGTCACTATCGCAATTCATTAACTTATCAATTAAAGTTGCATCCTCGCATATACTGCACAACTCAAGAGTGTCCTTCATAATTACTTTATTCATATTTTCTTTTATTTTATCTCTAAAATATTGCTCTTGCGCATTTTTAAAACCATCAATAATCTCATCGGTATTTTTTTCACTCTCTTTTTTTCTAACTTCCTCACACTCACCCAACCTCTTAGCATCAGAGTTAGATATTTCTATAGCTTCTGATTTTATAACCTCAACTATAAAATCATAATCATCAGTGAAAAACTCGCCAAATTCAGCTTTTTTATTTAACTTCTTATGTATGGCTTTCTCGACCTTATAAGGGCTTATGCACTTTTCAGATATGAAATACTTAGGATTATCAACCCCGAAAGTTTTAGATAGTCTAGACACTCTCTTTTTCGGCTCCCTACTAGTACCTACCTTTGTATTTCCATCAACATGAATAGCATATATAAACCCAGTTGACCCATCATCTCTAAAGTTTTTTTGCTTGCACTTGTTGCTGCAAAATACAGCTCTAGATGTCCCGATAAATAAATTCCCACACTGCCTACACTTTACTTCTCTAATTGCCATTTTAAACCGCCTTGTTACTGTGTACGGTTAGATAATATAACTATATACAGTAACGGTCAACAGTTAATTTAAAATTAATTCAACTCTTTTAATTTGCGCTTATACTCTTGTTCGATTTCCTTTAATTCATCAATGGTGTATTTTTTTGGTTCGTGAGGTCCCTCTAACCACTCAAGCTCCCTTGGAGTTAGCTTCTTTGTTAATCCAATTCTAAAGTTTGAAACATTACCACTTAAAGAGCGGTTGCAGTAAACGCATTGCTTCCAACAGTTAATTTCAACAAACTTTAATTCAGGGTTTGCACCCCTAGAACGATAATGCCCCGCATCCCATCTTGAACCATTAGTTAAATTATTATCGTTAGGGCTTCTACCGCAACTTATACAAGCCTCCTTTTCATCTCTCTTGCGAATGTATGCGTTAAATGCTGTTTGAGCTT
>ERZ1046148.596-NODE-596-length-21191-cov-5.951694_pt1 | contig 21191 bp, 33 predicted proteins | sample MGYA00383090_ERZ1046148 | MGnify/ENA primary metagenome ERZ1046148 (study PRJEB29581, sample SAMEA5548360) | metagenome | biome: marine; feature: coastal; material: water | depth 25 m | study: Short-term variability in the microbial, nano- and picoplankton... | reverse complement strand
AAAGTTTGGCTGGACTAATGATATTTGCATATTACTATTTAACAAAAAGATAAATAGTTATATAATATATTAGGAGAGTATGATGGCAGATAACAGAGTTTATCCTTCAAATACAGACGAACAGAAGAATGTAGCGGCAACACTAGCAGGTGTAGAAAAAGCATCTTTAGTGAGAGGATCGCATTTTGGTGCAGAAGAGGCCAATGGAGTTCAAGGATCTAATCCTGAGACTTTCGATGGATATACACCAATACACATGATTGACGAACCTAGTGATGGTATAAACGATGGTAAAAAATATGTTACCTATTTTCAAAAAGATAGCACAGACCCAGTAGAGTTTTACAAGGCGACTGATGCAGACGTCTCCACACTAGCACAATTAACGTCTGGTGCAGAGTATGATTTAGTGAGTCCAAAAGAATTAAGCCGAGATGGCACTGAATAATACTTGACAAATAGTAAATATCATAGTAATATATAACTATGGTCAATTCCTTACAACAATTCGTAGATACATTTGAAGCATTGGGCGATCCCAATGCTATCTATGAATACGTCTTGGACTTTGGTTCAGACACAAACGATGATATAGAAAGAATACAAGATAACTTTGTATACGGTTGTCAGAGTGAGGTTTGGATAGACGGCAGAGAAGATGCATTGGGTTGGTCATTCCAACTTGTTAGTGATGCATACATTGTAAATGGCATAGGTAATATCATTTGCGATTGTATGAAAGGGTTGAGTACACCAGAGGTTGATGCCTTGCAATGGGAAGACTTTGCTCCACTAGGCAGATACTTTAGTCAACAAAGGAAACAAGGAATGCAAGCCATACTTAATAAATGTAAAAGAATAACACGAGGAGAATGATGAATTTTATACCATATGTAATAGAAAAAACAAGTGCTGGAGAACGTAGTTACGATATCTACAGCAGACTTTTAAAGGAACGCATTGTGTTCTTGAATGGAGAAGTAAATGATCAAGTGTCAAATAGTATTTGTGCTCAGTTGTTATTCCTAGAGGCAGACGATCCTGACGCAGATATTAACTTTTATATTAATAGTCCAGGTGGCGCAGTTACATCAGGCATGGCTATGTATGATACTATGCAATATATTAAGCCTGACGTATCGACTATTGTAATGGGACAAGCGGCAAGCATGGGTTCATTCCTTGCTAATGCTGGTGCTCCAGGCAAAAGGTATATGCTCCCAGGTGCTAGGCATATGATACATCAGCCACTAGGCGGAGCAAGTGGACAAGCAAGTGATATAGAAATCCGTGCTAAAGAGATTATTAGAATCAAACGTGAACTTACAGAAGCATACGTCAAACATAATACTAAAGGTAAAACGTATGAAGAGTTTGAAAAAGCAATGGATCGTGATAACTTTATGACTTCACAAGAAGCATTAGACTTTGGTTTAGTAGATGAGATCATAAAGCAGAGATAATGTGGAGAGATTCAACAAACTAATTTCTGATGACTCTGTTCAAAAAGTATTTGATCTTTATCACAATTCTGTAAATATAGTAACAATAGACGAGCAACAAGTAGATAGGCATGCCCCTAGTGGAATTGGACACTTTATGTTATCTAAGTTCACTAAAGATGAATTTGATTTTGTATGGCAAGAAGTTAAAGAGCAAGTAACAGATCACAGTTTAGTTTATGCTAGAGTATTAAAATACAACAGAGGGTGTCATATACAGCCTCACACAGACTCTTACCAGCAAGGGCAACTAGAGAGCGATAAAAGTTTAATCATACAATTAAATGCAACTACAGACTTTAAAGGTGGTGCCCCATTTGTTAATAAGGAACTAATAGAATTAGAACAGAAGGACGGAGTGCTTTATCAATATGATGAATTACACGAAGTAAAGCCAGTCCTAAAAGGTCTTCGTTATGTTATAAATCTGCGACTAAAATCAGATAAGTAATACATATAGACATATAGGAGAACATAATGGAACGACTATCAGAGTTTAAACCCCCAGAGGTTTATACACCAAAAAAAGTAGACGAAAAAGGTTATGATGAAGACGGAGTGCTACATGATAAATGTGGTACAGACGATTGTTGTAATAAATGTGACACAGCAGAAGAGGAATAATGAAAGCAAACTTTAGTTTTTTAGAATACAGTTTCAATTCAAATCTAGGTTCACCTGCTAAACTATATCAGAGACTAGAATTGTTAGGCTGGACACTTAGAAGTAGACACAAGGATAGTGGCGCATCTATATGGAATCAAAACAAAAGTATTATATTACTCAAAGACAACAAGGACATACCTAATAAGTTTAGAGCAACTGGCTTAGGGTTTATGATACCTTCATTAGCAGACATAACACTACCAAACACAGAGTTTGATCCTGAAACAGGATTCTTTAAACACTCAAACAAGATGCATAACTTTAATGTATATCTTGTAAGCGAAAGCATAATGAATCAGAAAGTAGAAGATCATTATCAAATAGTAAACGACAGGCCTGCTAGTAATTCTGCAGGATTAGAAACTACCACAGGCATAATTCTTAACAACAATGACGGAGTAATAGAAAACATTTTCTCACAACTAGGATTCACTAGTGAAGAAAAGCAAGGCCACTACACAAGATTAACATCATCTGTAAGTAAATTTACAGTAATGATAGACGATACTAATAACAATGGCATTAGATCTTTTATCATAGACACACCAGACGTTTTTAAATCAACAGCAATGTATTCCATAAAGAAAGTAGACTTACTTGAAATTAAACAAGAAGATAACTTATCTGCTTTTGGTAGACTTGAACACAAGATCAAAGGCTACAATGTTAAAGCATGGGGCAACGATGAAAGCCACAGTATAGAAAATGTTATCCCTGCAACTGTAAACTTTCCAACAGATATTATCTTTAGACAACGCAGACAGTATTTAAAAATTAATCAATACACACTTGAATATTATGACAACATTGACAAATCTACGCAGTAAAACGTACATGGATCTATTTCCAGATGATGAGATGATAGATGCATTTGGACACTTAATGCCTAGCATAACAGAAAGAAATGCATTCTTCTTTGACAAGTGGATGGAGTGGCGAGTCAATAGAATCAAAATCAAAGGTGCTACTAGTAAAGCACGATCAACCAAAACAGAAAACGAAATTAAAAGTATTTGTAAATTAATAGGACTCAGAGAGTTTTGGGACTTCCAAGTAAAGCCAGGTGAAGTAAGATTTGCCGCAAAAGATTACATGGCAATGTTTAGAATCAAATGGGGTGACAATGGATAATTGGGAAAAATATCAATCGTTAAACGAGGATGCTCTGTTAGATGAGATTCAAAAGATTAACAAACGATTGTTTAAACTAAAGCCAGGCAGTCCAATATACAATCAATTAAGAGGCATGGTAGAACTTGCCCAATTGGCGTACCGAGATAAAATAGAAATAACAAATTTAAAAAGTGATAACTCTCCTAGTGTAATGGAGATAGGAAACATAGAAGGAACATACAACGAAGTTGATTATAGTCCTGAAGCACTCCTCAATCTAACAGTAGAGTCATACACAAAAACACTAAGAGGTAAAGCAACAAAATCATGAAGAGTTTAAGATTACATAAAACGGTTACTATAAAATTATTATTTGTGAATACAGAAGCAAGAATGTTAGAGCAAAAGGATTATGAAATAGATTTTTCCATACACACTGAAGGTGTTCAAGGATCAACTGCTGGAGCAGTAAGCCAAAACAAAGGCTTTCAAAAAATAGTTTATCTCTTAACAGATATTATAAATGAAAGTATTGTTTATGCTCCGGAGCAAATTCCGTTAATGGAAAAGTATTTTGCAGACTATGACAATAACTTTTTAGTGTTGCCTATAATATCAGAGACTATGCTTATAGAATGTTTGCACTCAAAGTTTAATACATTACTAGACGAGCATACTTACACAGACTTTATAGGACTTAAAGATAATTTTGCAGGATTAGGCTACAGTTATCTAAATGATGAATCAAATGATTACGACTTGCCTGTGGATAACACTTGGGTAGGTGAATTTCCTTTTTGGGATAAACCTTGGTGGGAAAGATACGACTCAACAACATTTGATAACACAGGTAAAGATGAAATAGAACAGCAGGTTGTTATGGAAGACAGACAAGAGAAAGGCGTAAACAAACTTATAACAATGGTGTTCGATGAGATAGATGAAAACGTAGAGAAAATGTTAGGTGATCCCATGTCAGGTGAAGTAATAGACATACAAGATATAATCAAACGTAGAGAAGCAAAATGGAAACCAACTTTAGTTTAAACCATAACGAATACATAGAACGCAATAAACTCTTAGCAGAAGAGAATGCATTCAGTGGTAAGGCTTTACTAGAATGGCATAAGGCTACAGTTTGGAATTGTATGATACAACACCATGCTCCAACACAATGGATGGATTATGGTTGCGGTCCTGCTTTTGCATATCAAGAAGGACAGCGAATGCATGAGATAATTGCTGAAACAAATAGCCAAGAGCCAATCTTATATGATCCATGTCATGAACCTCACAATGCATTTCCAACTGTTGAATCAGTCCCGGGTGTAATTTGTATAGATGTAATAGAACACATACCAGAATCAGAAACAACAGCAACATTAGATTATTTGTTTAGTGTATGCAGTGAGTGGATGTTCTTGTTTATATCAACTAAGAGAGGAGCAAGAGGATTTATTAATCATCATGAGTCCACACATTGCACACTTAAAACTAGACAAGAATGGGCAAACATAATAGAACAATATGCAAATGAACACAACATACCTATAGTATTAGCAACAGACTATGTAGGAGATTCATTTGATCACGATGGCAAAGGCATGACATACGATCACTGGAACATGCCACGGGATCTAGTAGATAATATAATGTCTAGTAGAGAAAACTTTTACAAGTATAGTCCAGATAGAACAGAAATATATCCATGGGACTTGACAAATAGTAATTTTAATGTATAATGAAACAATGGATAAGAGTCTAGCAACAGAACAGCAAGGTATTGAATTACTGTATAGAGGTGTGAACATAGAAGATGTTCCATTTATAAGTGCAGAGCAATACAATGAGTCAGCAAATGAATTAGACCTGCCCTCAATTACTGACGTTGCAAACTGGAGCAAAGACTTTAACATACCGCAACACTACAAAAACTTAGATGTAGAGGAATACATTAGAAAGTTAATTCCAAATAGTGATGGTCTAGGCAATAATCCGGCCACTGCAAGAGTAGAGATGGAGTTAGAACTATACAAAGCCAGAAACTTATATCCTATGTTACAATTAGTGATATATATAGTTGACGCCTTTAAAAAGCACAACCTTGTTAGAGGAGTGGGCAGAGGCAGTAGTGTTGCAAGTTATGTGCTCTATTTAATAGGTGCTCATAAGGTAGATAGTCATAAATATAGTTTAAATATAAGAGAGTTTTTAAAGTAATGGTACAGAAACGAACAAGCAGAGGCGCAATTATTGATTTTGACGCAATGGTCCAAGCAGGTAAGAGCGAACGTGCTATTGGAAATATGCCTGTGAATGCAAAGGGTGACATCGTTGACGGTGCACAGGTTGTAAAAAGTAATGAAGAAAGAGTAAGAGAATATTACGAGACGACCAAAACTGTATCTCAAGACCAAGTAAGCCTAAAAGGCGATAAAGCAGAACTATCAGGTGAAGTAGGCAAAGGTGCTCCTGCTCCAGAAGTTAAAACTGCAGACACACAGAAAGAAAACGTAAGAACACAAGCGGCTCAAGAACAGGCAAAACAAAAGTTGACACCTGATCCAGAGCCAGAACCAACCCCAGAACCAGAGGCACCATTAGGTGAGAGTTTTGACGAGGATGAGCCACTAGGCTTTAAAGAAGTTGAACTACCTAACGGTGACATTGAAATGGTTCCTTATTATAATGAGGAAGATGCACCAAATGAGACTAAGAGCACTAAGCGATAATATACTCTGTATCGAAGGAGACTTCGGTGATCAAACAACAGAATCCGGTATAATTGTTAAATCAACAATAGGCAAAGCAGAAGGAGTTGTTCCAAGATGGTTCAAAGTCTTTGAAGTTGGTCCTAAGATTGATTGGCTAAAGTCAGGGCAATATGTTTATGTGCAACATGGTCGTTGGACTGAAGGATTTAAAACTACAGACGACAGACTAGAGCCAGACCAAAAGGTTTGGAAAGTAGAACCCAAAGCATGTATGCTTGTTAGTGATGACAGGCCAGACATGTCAATTAACCTTACTGATACAACTGTGTCAGCATTCAAAAAAACATTAGATTAATATGAGACTACCAGAGAATAGAGTTGGCCTAACTACAATTGGCCTTACAGGTAACTTGATAATTGCAGGAGTTATATTCACGCCACTTAGTGAGTGGTGGCTAATACTAGGAGTATTATTAGTTATGAGTGCAACTGGCATTGAATCAGGTCACAAGAACTCATAGCATGCCTTACATAGAAAAGACAGGCGTCAAAGCAATCAAAGAGCAACTATGGCAATGGTATGATGTTACACAAGATCCAAGGATTGATGGATTCAATGGTTGGGGCTGTAAGCAAAAACTATACAAAATAAAGTTTCTAATAGATGATTACATTGCGAAATGTCCTTCCTATCATGGTGAAGAAGAATGGCTAGAAGAGCAAAAGATGGATCAAGCAGTTAATAAAATATCAGGTAATAACCCTATTAATAGATGGGGCGATGACTAAAAATGAAAATAGGAATTATAGGCAAAGGCTTTGTAGGCTCAGCAGTTGCTAACGGCTTTGATAGAAAAGTCGAACAGTTTGTGGTGGATCCCAGAATCAACGACAACTCAATCAACGACCTTGTTCGTGACTTTGATCCACCACTTTTATTTTTATGCTTACCCACACCAGAGCAGAAGACACACTTAGATGTAGATGTAAGTGCTGTTAGACAGGCCCTAACCGACCTAACAGAATTAAACTACAAAGGTATAGTAGTAATTAAAAGCACAATTACTCCAGACCATTTAACTAAAATGAAGAAAGACTTTAAGTTAAAGTTAGTTTATAACCCAGAGTTTCTCACAGAAGCAAATAGTTTCCAAGACTTTATAAACCCTAACATGCAGGTGCTAGGCGGCAAGTGGAGAGACTGTGAAGCAGTTGAGAAAGCATACATCAGACACAGTTCAGTTAAAACTGTTCCTACATTTAAAACAGATATGATTACAGCAAGTCTAATCAAGTACACAATTAATAGTTGGTTAGCATTAAAAGTTACATTCTTTAATGAACTACATGGATTGTTTGAACATTCAGGTGCGGCACCTCAGTGGAGCCAGTTCACAGACATGCTAACAAGAGACCCTCGCATAGGAGACTCACATACAAGTGTTCCCGGGCCTGACGGTCAGTTTGGCTATGGTGGACATTGTTTTCCCAAAGATACAAAAGCATTCTTATACTATTCTAAACTTAAGAAGAAAGAACTGACGTTGCTAAAAGCCGCTATTCAACTTAACGAAAAGCAACGTGAAGAAAGTTAAGTTTATATTTGAAATAAAAACTACTAAAGGCCCTTTGTGTGCTACAAAGACTTTGCCCTTCTTTAACTTTATGGAAAGGGATAGAACTTTCGACGGCTTTGAATTTCCTTTTAATTATGAATTACATTTCACTGATGCTTTTGCAAAGAGTGACATAGATCCTAATGCAACTAATGTGTTTGTTGTTCCTATGACCCTAGACTATATCAAGCAAGTAGACTTCGATGTACTGTACGACTTACAAGACAAGCATTCAAACGTAATACTACTTGCGGACTACAGTAACGAAAGTAACTTCCCAGCAAACTATAGAACCAGAGACAATATAAAAAATAACTTTGATACAGAAAGATTTATCTGTACAATGCTAAGTTTACACAATGGAGTTGATATACCAGAACCCAAGTTTAAAAAAATATTTCCTGTATGGATGTTTGCTACAGGAGTATTAGACGATATACTTAATAGACGTAATGAAATACATCTACATAACATTCCTCCTTTTACTTGGCCTGGTAAAGAAACATTTAAACAATTCTTTTTCCCCAATAGGCTAGGAAGAGTGTGTAGGTTAGATTTGATTGTTGAAGCACACAAGAAAGGATTACTAGACAAATGTGATTGGACTCTAATGATTCCTAGCACTGAAGGTTACCTAGATGAATACGATGCAGACCATGAGTATTTTAATCTGTTTGGTAAAGAACATAAAGGCATAGATCACAACGAGTTTGAATTCAATTGGAGCAACCCACACTCATCCTATAATAACGGCGGACCACATGAAGCCTTTCCTATGACTGTGTTAGAGCGAACACTTGCAGTTATAATATCAGACACATACAATGATGATAACTTATTAAGTGATGGTTCAGAAAAGATATTAAAGCCTTTGATGTATGGCATGCCTGTTTTTTATAATGGCAGGACAGGTGTTATAAACAAACTAAAGCAGTTTGGTTTTTGGTTTCCTGGTAGTGATTATAATGATATACTAGACCCAGTAGAACGCAGTAAGCAAATGATAGAAGAATGCTTAAACTTTGAAACTGTTATATCTAAAGAGACTGCTGAGCATGTAAAAGAAAACAAACGATTAATGTTTGATCGCAACACACATTATAAATTCAGCAAAGAATTCTTTGATTATATACTTGACTTTTAATAAAAACTATCGTATAATATAGTTATGTATTGTAGTGAATGTAATAAAATAGTTATTGCTGATCAAGTAAAGTATTTTACTCCGGATCATTTGCAAGTATTTTGCGATGCTTATTGTAGTAACGCATGGTACGACAAAACATTTAAAAAATCAGACGCAAAAAAGGATCAAACAGGAGAAGACAATCATGATGAGTGATGAACAGTTAGAAGAGTTTATTGGGCAGATGCATGACTTCTTAGAAGACAAGCAAGTAGAGTGTGGTGTAACTAAAATAGAAGTGTACTCAACTGTTCTTGCAGTAGCACTTGGTGGCATTAGACGAGAGGCTATGAAGAGCGGAGACATAGATGGAGTTGAGGACGACTTGGCGGCAATGGGCATTATACTTGAAAAAGTTAATGCTGAAGACCTCGAGGAACTATTACAAGACTATAACCCAGAAGAGAAAATTATACATTAGGATAAAATATGAGAGAACTTTGGACAGAGAAATATAGACCTTCAAGCATTGATACTTATGTTTTCAGAGATGATAAACAGAAGCGACAGGTAAGTGGTTGGCTTGGAGATGGAGCACTTCCACACTTGCTATTCAGTGGTGCTCCAGGAACAGGTAAAACAACATTAGCAAAAGTTTTACTTAAAGAACTTGATGTTGATCCAATGGACGTACTAGAAATTAATGCTAGTAACGAGAACAACGTAGATACTATCCGTAATAAGATTACAAACTTTAGTAGCACTATGCCGTTTGGTGATATGAAATATGTATTACTAGATGAGGCAGACTATATTACTCCTAATGGACAAGCGGCACTTCGTGGTGTTATGGAAATGTATCATACTAGTTGCAGGTTCTTACTAACTTGCAATTATGCACAGAGAATTATTCCTGCATTACATAGTAGGTGTCAAGGCTTCCACATTGAAAAACTAGACGTACAAGAGTTCACAGCCAGAATAGCAACAATCTGTATTGAAGAAGGCATAGAGTTAGATGGTGAAACATTAGATACTTATGTCCAAGCAACATATCCAGACTTGCGTAAGAGTATTAACTTAGTGCAACAGAACGTAGTCGATGGTGTGTTGCAAAAGCCACAAGATGGAGATGGTGCAAGTTCAAGTGATTGGATGCTAAGTGCTATTGAAATGTTTAAAGGCGGAGACTATAAAGGTGCAAGGACTATGATATGTAGTCAAGCAAGACCTGAAGAGTATGATGATGTATACAAGTTTATGTATCGTAACTTAGAACTTTGGGGAACAACAGACTTGCAACAAGACCAAGCAGTTGTAATTATTAGGAATGGCATGGCTAAAAGCAGTTTGTGTGCAGATCCTGAAATTAACCTTAGTGCAACACTTATCGAATTGCAATTAAATTCAGCATAGATTAGTTAAATAGTATTATGAAATTCATTTTGCTAACAGACTTAGGCAAGAAGCCGACACGAGTAGGACTACTGAATAATAACAGTAGGAGTTCTGGCAGTCTGCATATAGTAAGCGAAGCAAGAGACTTTGGTGCAGAAGCAACCGGCATAGACTATTGGCGTAGTTGGCCTTATGAATTAATACTAGAATCCATACTATCATACTTTAACGATGATCCTGAGCCTTGGTTAGCATTAAGTGGAAGTATAGATGGCAGTAGCACAGATGACTTTAAGAAACTTGTAGATGATGTAAAGAAAGAGTTACCTCAACTTAAAGTAATGCTAGGTGGTTATAGAGTTCCAGTTGGAACTAAAGATTGGGTTGACATTGCATTTATTGGTAGAAGCACAAACTTGTTTAGGAAATGGTTAAACAAAGAGCCACTTGATCAATACATTATGTCTACAGAACCTCTGACATTAAAGAATCCATATGGTGAAATACTAGAAGAGCCAGTAAGTCCTATTGTTGTTCCAGAAGATTTTATATCTAATAGAGAAGTATTAGTTGTAGAGACAGCACTAGGTTGTAAGTTTGATTGTAGTTTTTGTGGATATGACTTTAGAAACAACAAGAAGCCTCATTTAATAGATGAGGAAGTATTATATAACAGTTTAAAAACAGCACATGACATGTTTGGTGTAACACATTTTTTCTTTGCTGATGATACAATTAACGAAGTAGATGTTAAATTAGAATTAGTAGGCAGAGTAGTCGAGCAGTTAGACTTCAAGCCTTCCTTTATGGCCTTTGCTAGATTAGATGTGCTAGGTGCAAAGACGCATCAAATAGATTTAATAGAGAAAGCAGGCATTGAAACATTGTTCTTTGGTATAGAAAGTTTTAATCCTAATGTAACTAAGATGATTCGTAAAGGTGGTAAGCCTGATAAGTTAATGGACACACTTAGATTGTTTAAAAAAGAATTGCCAGATGCATTTACATACGCAAACTTTATTATGGGACTAACAGGAGACTCAGAAGAAAGTATATGGAAACATGGCAAGATGCTTGTAGACGAGCAGTTAGTAACAAGTGCAGGATGCAATGCTTTAAGACTGTATGAGAACTTAGAGAACCCAGATATTGAAAGCAACATAGATAAGAATCCAGAGAAGTTTGGATATGAACTTACAGGACAAGATAGAATATGGCCTGAACTAGGTTACACATCTAAGACTTGGAAGAATGATTGGATTGATGTGCATCAAGCAGAAGAACTTGCTAAAGAATACGACAAGTTTATGGCAGATGGTTTAGAGTCTGTGTTTACAGCACATGAATTATTAGGTATAGCAGGACTGTTTGAAGATAGACTGCCATGGAACAATTACAATAGACTATTGCCTATTGCAAACAAAGGACAAGTAAAGATGCTAAACAAGTACATTAACAATAAAAGCATGTTTTTAAAAGGTAAATAAGAGTATGTGGACTAAAATAAAAAACTATTTCTATACAGCATGGTATGAAGAATACGAACTTACTGTTTGGTTTGACAATGGCTCTATCACTGATGAAGATGGCAATGAAAAGCCTAAAGCCAAAACTAAAAAGATCTTTAAATTAAAATCTATAGGCAAGAGACAACCTACGCATATCAAAGGCAAGGAACTTGACGGCAAAGATTTTGAAATCAAAACTGTTAAGCCGTTTGATTATATGCTAAGAAAGATTTACTAGGCTTCGCCGTACAATCTTAATACTTCCGTAACTACAGGATGTCTTTCGATATCCGAATGCTCGAATTGTACCATTTTAATTCTATCTGAATTAGATTTTGCTAAACGTTCTATAAAGCATCGCAGTCCATTACTTTCGTAACCTCTTTCATGCTGAGCCAAGTCACCCGTTACTATCAATTTACTACCCTCACCTATTCTAGTGAGTAACATTTTCATTTGATTGTCTGTAGCATTTTGCATTTCATCTGCAATAATAAACGCATTCTTAAACGTTCGTCCTCGCATGTATGCCAACGGTGCTATCTCTACTTTATTGTCGTTTAACATATATTCAATCTGATCTGGCGAATAATATTCCTCAAAACAATCCATAATAGGTCTTGTCCATGGAGCCATTTTCTCTTGTAATGTGCCAGGCAAAAAGCCATGTTGCTCATCTACAGATACTGCTGGTCTCGTGACTACGAACTTGTCTATTCTATTGTTTTTAAGTGATTTGATTCCTGCTAATGTTGAAATGAATGTCTTGCCTGTACCTGCTGGTCCTGTGGCAAACACTATGTTGACGTTTGAATCCTCTAATAAACCAAGTAGGTTATCTTGGTTGAAGTTACGAGGTATTATATTAACTTCTTTTTGTCTTGTGCGTTCTAACGCACCCCCTTGTATTACTCTCAAATAGTTATCTCCTTTAGTTTTTTGTTTTCTATACTTGTTACAATTCTGTTTCCTTTGCTTTCTGGACATGTTTGCCTCCTTATAGCCATAAAAAAACCGTGTATGGTATTCCCATCACGGCTGATTGTTTTATCTGTGTTCCAACTTTTTGTATGGTTGATTATCATATTACATAAAATATTTACACAAAGTAGCCTGACCAAAAACAACGCAGTTTATCATCAATGTTATTTTGATCTGCTATATCTTTTTGATAAATAGTTGTAACGGAGATTTATATGACCATATCTACAAAGATGTTAAACGATAGTATAAAGAAGATTAGTGACACTAATAGTCTTTTAGACATGCTATGTGAGTTTGAAAAAGTAATAGATGATGCAGATGTATATGCTTATAGGAATTGGGACAAGGGTGAAATACTTGCAGGACCTGACTTAGGTAGGCATTTTGTTGACGTAAAACTATTATACAAAGGCAAAGAGATGCCAGACCCAGAAGGAGCAAAAAGATTACTTTCTCTAGAATGTCAAGTAAAGTATAATAAAGATACACTTTTATCTCCAAGAAGAGTTAAAACATTTGATGATGTAGATGTAGACGTAAGACCAGATGGTAGTTCACGTTACAAAGCAAAAACAACTTCAGAGCCATGTTGGGTAGTCAGCATCAGAATGCCAAGAAGGTATGTAGATGAATTTAGTGCAGACGCAGTTGCAGTAGATGAAGACAACTATGTGGATACAGAAGCAACTCAAGAACAAGGTAGTGCAAATGATATTGCACAAGGACAAGGAATGGGCGGCATGAATATGTTACCACCAACACCAGGACTAGGAATATAAGATGGGATTAAGAGAAGGCGACTTAAAAGATACAGTTCTTAAAAAGATTAGTATAGATGAGTTTCATCCTAAGACTGGAGATGAGAGAGATGTAGCAGTAGTTGGCTTCAGAGTAAATCAATCAAATCCAGGCAATGACCTATATCAATTTTTAAATAACTCAGTAGTAGAAACAAGAGACATAGAAGTTTCGCCTAATGCTAATGAGGAAGGCCACTATATGGTGTTCATCGAAATGGATAGAAATGAAAAACTATTAGATAACATCAAAGCATTAGTTAAAGATGTAGAACATATTTCAACTACTTTACCATGGACTGTGTCACTTCCATATATGGATGATGCTATAAGTTTAATTGATGAAAACCTTTCACAGCATGTTCAAGTAGATCCTGAGCAGTATCTTACAGCATCAGAGTATAAAGACAAAATGGCTTCAGACCTAGAAGCATCAAACCTAGAACTAGAGCAGGCAGAAGCAATGAATAAATCAAATAAAATTTTAGAGTTCTTAAAGAATTCAAACGTATTAGAAGCAGGAATTAATGATAACCAAATACACCTACGAGGTAGCAAGGACATTTTTTCTGCACACATAGTAAACTTTGGAAACGGCAAACAAGTTATGGAAGAGATTGGTATTTCAGAATCAGCAATTAGATATGACTATGAGCCAGTTATGTTAGCAAAGTTAAACAGTATGCTAGGAAATATTAGAGCACTTCCTATTAATGAATATATAGTTATGTTCAATAACGACACTAAAGACATACTAGTAACAAAACCAGTATAGAGGACACAGATATGAATGAAGCAGTATTAACAGTTTTAAAATCGCACTTCGGTGCTGATAAAGTGTTTGAAGACTCAACCAATATTATAGATGACTTAGGCGGAGATGAATTCGACGTAGTTGATATAATCATTCAAATAGAAGAAAAGTTAAACATATCGATTCCTGAAGAGGAAACATTTGATATCGTGACTGTGTCTGCTTTGAATGAGGTAGTTGAAAAACATGTTCAGTCAACTTAAACTAATATTATTTTTTATGCTACTTTCCGGCGCCGCTGGAGGCCTATGGTATGTCCAAAATCTTAAGGCTGAAAACGAAATACTAACACTAAACAACATGAAGTTAGAAGGTGCTGTAGAGCAACAGCAGGCCCTCATACAGCAACAGTTAGAAGATATTGAGACTAAGACTGCAATAAATGAGCAACTAACAGAAAACAATGCTAAACTTACAGCAGACCTAAACTTAGCAAATGAAAAGTTTAACAAAGTAAATGCTTCAGGTGAAAGGAGAGACATTGGTAACTTGGCTATAAGCAAACCTAAAAGCATAGAACGAATAGAACGTAAAAGAGAACAACAAAGAGCAAGGTGTTTCGAAATAGCACAAGGCTCACCATTAACGGAGGAGGAACTAAATGCAACTAAGAAATCGCAGATCAATGCTGAATGCACGAATATTGCCAATCCTAATTTTACTCCTTATTAGTAGTGGGTGTGCAACTACAAGTAGTCCATTAGAAATATTTACAAAAGAAGTTGAGAGAATGCCTCTTAACATAGACCTTCCTCCAGTAGAAACATTAGAGCAGGTTAGTGTTATGATTGTAACAAGTAATAACCAAGAAGAAGTATTTGCTAAGATGAAAGAAGCAAACATCGATCCTGTTATATTTGGTTACAGTGATGAGGATTGGGAACTTGTAACTAAGAATAATGTAAGAATGCGTAATCAAATTATGAGATTAAGAGCAATCATAGAAGCATATAAAGAATACTACGAGCCAGAAGAACAGGAAGGTAAGAGTAATATGTTTAAAGACCTAGGACCAGACGAAGAGTTTGCACCAAAAACGTTTAACAAAGACGAATAGCACTTGACATTTGTCAAATAACCCTGTATAATACATTTATGGATTACTATGAAACACTTGGGGTTAATCATACCACAACACCAGATGAGATAAAGAGGGCATATAGAAAACTTGCCTCCAAGCATCATCCTGACAAAGGCGGTGACACTAAGAAGTTTCAGGATATACAGAAAGCATACGAAGTGTTAGGCGACCCTGATAAGAAATATCAATACGATAATCCAGATCCGTTTTCACAAATGGGAGGTAATCCATTTGGCCAAGGCGGTAACTTCCAAGATATATTTACAGATATATTCGGAGGTAGAGCACAGCAAAGGCAACCTCAAAGAAACCCTGACGGTGTGTTTGATATGGAAATTACTTTGCAACAAGCCTTTACAGGTGTAGAGCAAACACTAAGTACACCAGAGGGTAGTGTAAATTTAAAGATACCCGCAGGTGTAAGACCAGGCACTAAGTTTAGACTAGCAGGCAAGGCTGGCAGTAGAATACCTCACTTGCCACCAGGTGATTTAATTGTTAGATTGCATATTCAAACATTAAGAGAATGGGGCAGAGAAAGAGACAACCTATTTATTAGAGCAGAAGTTAATGCCATTGAGGCAATGCTAGGTACTTCAGTTAGGATTACACACTTAGATGGTAAGCGGTATGACGTAACTATACCTGCAGGAACACAACCTGATGCTAATATTAGAATGGGTGGATTAGGAATGGCTAATCCTCAGAATGGTAGAGCAGGTGATTTAATTATTATAGTAGTAATTCACGTGCCCACAATCAACGACGTTGACGACATAGAACTTTTAAATAAAATTATTAACAAGAGGAAAGGCTACAAGTAATTATGGACAGCAGTAATATAGATAAAATCATAGAGAATAGTGTTGATCGTGCAAAGGAAATGAATCATGAGTATTGTACATTAGAACATGTTACTCTTAGTTTATTAGAACATAAAAAGATTGTAGATCTTTTAAGCAGTTTACATATAGAAACTGATAAGATTAAAAGTGATTTAGATATGTATCTTAATGACTTAGACTTCAATGGACTAGGAACTACTAACGGATACAAAGGTTCGCCTAAAAAGACTACAGCAATTGAAAGAGTATTTCAACGTGGCTTGGCCCAAGTTATATTTGGAGGTCGTGATAAGATAGATCCTATAGATTTATTAGTAAGTATTTTATCTGAGGATGAATGTATATCTAAATACTATATGGAACTTAATGGCTTAACTAAGTTTATTATTATTAATTATATTGATTCTAAATTTAAGAACGCCAAGAATGCAGAACTAATAGAAGAGTATACTAAGAACTTAAATGAGGAAGCAATTAATAAAAACATTGATCCTCTTATAGGTAGAAACGATGAGGTAAATGATTTAGTTCATATCCTTGCTAGACGTAAAAAGAATAACGTATGTATTGTAGGTGAGCCTGGTACAGGTAAAACTGCTATAGCAGAAGGACTTGCTAAACGTATTGTTGATGACGAAGTACCACCTATGTTAAGAAACAAAGTAGTTTACAGTTTAGCAGTAGGAGACTTACTTGCAGGAACTAGATACAGAGGAGACTTTGAAGAAAGACTTAAGGCTGTATTAGATAACTTATCGGATAACCCAAATGCTATTTTGTTTATAGATGAAATACATATGATTATGGGAGCAGGTAGTGCCGGTGGCAGTAGTGTTGATATTGCTAACATGATTAAGCCTGTACTAGGTAGAGGTAAACTATTAACAATAGGTGCCACTACACCAGATGAGTTTGCAAATACATTTGAAAAGGATAGAGCATTACTAAGACGTTTTGCTAGATTAGATATTGAGCAAACATCAGTAGAGGACACAAAAGAAATACTTAAAGGACTGCAAAGTTATTACGAAAACTTCCATGTAATTAAATATCCAGAAGGAATAATAGATAAAATTGTAGACTTAACAGATAGATATATTAAAAACAAATACTTCCCTGACAAAGCATTAGATGTTATGGATGCCGCTGGTGCTAAAGTAAAACTGGCAGGACAAAAGGAAGTAGAACTTAGTGACATTGTTAGTGTTGTAAGTAAAATATCTAAAGTAACAACAGACCTAGTAGACGTAGAAAAGAAAGACGGCTATGTAAACTTAGATAGTAGAATTAAACAAGTTGTATACGGACAAGACACAGCAGTAGACACACTGGTAGAAGCAATACTTGTTGCTAAAGCAGGACTTAGAGAAAAGAATAAACCAATTGGCTCATTCCTATTTGTTGGTCCAACAGGAACAGGTAAGACTGAAACTGCTAGGGCACTAGCAAAGCAAATGGAAAGCAAACTTGTTAAGTTTGATATGTCAGAGTACCAAGAGCGTCATAGTGTTAGTAAACTGATTGGTGCTCCCCCAGGATATGTAGGACATGCTGAAGGCAAAATGGGTCAGGGACAACTACTTGCAGAAGTAGAAGACTCACCTAATTGTGTTGTGCTACTAGATGAAGTAGAGAAAGCCGCACCAGAAGTATTACAATTATTACTACAAGTAATGGACGATGGCAGACTTACAGGTGCTACAGGTAAAGTTGTTGACTTTAGTAATGTTATATTGCTAATGACATCTAACTTAGGTGCCGCTGATGCAGAGACTCTTAAGATTGGATTTGGTGATCAGATTAAAACTAAAGCAGTTGAAAAAGCAGTTGAAAAGTTCTTTACACCAGAGTTTAGAAACAGACTAGATGCTGTAGTAGAGTTTAATAAATTAGATCCTGAACTGATGCTTAAAATTGTTGATAGGCTTGTTGTGGAAACAAACGAAATGCTATTTGAAAACGATTCCGGAATTGTTATAGAACTAACTGATGTTGCTAGACAACAACTTGCTGATGATGGATATGAACCTACTATGGGTGCAAGGCCTTTGAAAAGAGTTTTTGAAGATAGAATTAAAAAGCCACTTAGTAAAAAGATACTATTCGAAGAGTTAAGCAAATCTTTTCTAGTTATAGATTATGCTGATGATGAGTATAAGATTAACTAATGAACATTTATAACAATTGGAATCCTAGAAAGTGGATAGCAGATCAGTTTAAAAATACTAAGATATTAGAACAAGCAGACTTCCCTGGCATGCAGTTGCTACCAAGTCTAACTATATTCTACGATGCGTACCCATATAGGATTGCAGTTAAAGGTAACAGGATTGCTTACGATATAAAATTAATGGCAGACCTAGAAGTATTTTTAACTACTAATTGCGTAGGACAATATAGATTTCAATCTACATTAAAGAATACTTACTTATATTTAGAATACATAAGTGATTTAAAAATATTAAATACATCTACTTTTATTCAAGAAAACGGAATTAAGGATTTGTTTTTAAGTTACACAGGTCCTTTATCAGAAGATCATAGAGATGCTATAATTGGTGTAGACGAAAAGATAGAAGTTAGACCAGCATTATACTTTGGTAAGTTTAATAGGAAACTGTCTTTTAGCAGTTATAACTACACAGGTAATGTCGAAGATCATCAACAAATTATTAAAGAAATATCAGAGTTTCTTACTGAAAACTTAATAGAAGGAAAAGAGTACGTTTGGTATAAGAAATATCATACATATTCTAGTAACTTTTTATACATGAAGGATACAGTTTGGCAAGAACTAGGTGGGTACTTTTTATTACAGTTTAGTAATGTAGTACGCACAAATGTCAAAGTAGTACCTCCGTCTGAAGTTATATAAATAACAGTAGTAGAAATCATTTAGGAGAAATAATGTTTTTTAGAAAAGATACAAAACTGGATAGAGAAGCAGTTTTTGAACAACTGAAAATTGACGAAGGAGTAGTTAATGAAATCTACCTCGACCACCTTGGTTACCCAACCTTTGGTGTTGGCCATCTCGTTCTTGAGACAGACCCTGAACACGGACAAGAAGTTGGAACGCCAATATCAGAAGAAAGAACAAAAGAGTGTTTTGAAAAAGACCTCGACACAGCAATCAGTGAGTGTGAGTTACTATACGAAGACGGGTTCTTTGGAGACTTACCAGACGAAGTACAGCAGATCTTGGTTAATATGATGTTCAACATGGGCAGAACTAGACTAAGCAAGTTCAAAAAGATGCATGCCGCCATTATAGAAAGCGATTGGGAAACAGCCGCAGTAGAAGGCAGAGATAGCCGTTGGCACAAGCAAGTTACTAACCGTGCTGAAAGATTAATGGAACGTTTAGAATCTGTGTAAGTTGATAAATAGTTATTATAACTAGAGATACAATATGCCAGTAAATAGAAAATCAGTTCAAATCATGGAAGCCTCAGGCACCAGCATGAACAAAACTAGTGAAAAAGTCAGGGGTGATAGTTACTATGGTTACACTGATGGCTTTCACACAATGCAGGTTACATACGCAAACTTCATAGGTCGTTTGAGAATACAAGGCTCTCTAGTGCTAGAACCTGCAGAAACAGACTGGGTAGACATAGTTGTTTCACCAACAGAAGGTCTATACGGCGGTTCAACACCGTTTAATGCAAATGGTTATGTCCAATTCAATGCAGACAAACCAGGCACAAATTCAGAAGCATACAGTTTTTATGGTAATTTTGCTTGGATAAGGTGCAATTTAGATAGAGCTCACGTAGGTGACGGCACAACATACGATTCTTCATATGGCCAAATAAGTAGAATACTTCTTTCAGCATAAATTGATAAATAGTGTAGTATATACATTAGAATTATGACTGGAACAACCATATGGCAAATACAATAATAGAGTTAAACGATACCCCTAGCAGTTATTCACTGGCTTCAAATAAGTTTTTAAGAGTAAATAGTGACGGCAATGCTGTTCAATTTTGGGATATTGCTTTAGACTATCTACAAGACGTTGAGGCATCAGGTGCTTATGCTCCTAGTGTAGGGCAATCATTAGTTTTCACAGGTGATGGCAAGTGGCGTCCAAGCACACTAGATATTTACTCAGCAGGCAACGGCCTTAACAAATCAGCATTAACACTAAACGTACAAGCAGGAACAGGTGGTGGACTAACATCAGATGGTACTGGTGTGTTCATTACAGACATTGCAAACGTTTCAGGCACATACGGTAATGCTACACATGTTCCAGCAGTAACAGTTAATTCTAAAGGACAAGTAACATCAGTTACTCCAACTTTAATCACAGCCACACAGGCTACTACAATAACAAATAGTTTTGTAGGTAATGTAGTTGGAACATCAGGACAAATTAGTGTAACTGGTGGCACAGGTAACAATAGTAATGCAACTCTTAATTTAGTTGCTACAGGCGTAACAGCCGCAACATACGGTAATGCTACAACTGTTCCTCAAATAACAGTTGATACATACGGACGAATTCAAAACGTTGACTTAATAACAGTAAGCGGCGGAGGCGGTGGAGCAGGAAATGTAAACACCGCATTTAAACATATTGCTGTATCTGGACAAACAACAATTAGTGCAGACGCGGCAGAAGATACTGTAACATTGGTAGGCGCAGGAGGCATTAGTCTAACAACTAATGCAGGTACTGACACACTTACTATTACTGGCGATTCATCAGCAATAGTAGGTGCTTCAGGCATTAATGCTTTAAGTGATGTAGACACCACAGGCGTTACCAATGGACAAGTATTAATTTATAACTCTTCAACAAGCAAGTTTGAAGCAGGCAATCAAACAGGTGGTGGCGGAAGTAATGTTGCACTTACATCATTCAGTGTAACAACAGCAACACCAAGTGGTAACGGTAGTTTAGCATATGACAATGCAGGTGTGTTTACATTTACACCAGCAGATACAAGTAGTGGCGGTGGCGGAGCCGCAGACCAAACCCTAAGTGCAAGTGGTAATGTTATTACAATCAGTGG
>ERZ1046148.595-NODE-595-length-21203-cov-5.265462_pt1 | contig 21203 bp, 18 predicted proteins | sample MGYA00383090_ERZ1046148 | MGnify/ENA primary metagenome ERZ1046148 (study PRJEB29581, sample SAMEA5548360) | metagenome | biome: marine; feature: coastal; material: water | depth 25 m | study: Short-term variability in the microbial, nano- and picoplankton... | reverse complement strand
ATTTAAAGCAAGTTTTCTCTAGCGAAAGTTGGAATTTTATTTGGACTTCAGATGTCATGGCTATATTGGGAAATGGGGGTTATTTAGAACAACAATTCCGATTATTGCTCTTAGGCAGTTTAACACTATTTTTCTTTTTATTTGAAAAACGATTAGAATCCGTTAGCAGATTGGAAAAAGCCTCCGTCTCCTACATCGTTATTATTACGCTAAGTATTTTCCTGTTCGGAAACTTCAACGCTGGAACTGATTTTATTTACATGCAGTTTTGAGTTTAGCTGAAAAAAATAAAGCACTCATAAAAAATGAAGCTCAGCGATTAGGATTTGACTTCATTGGTTTTTCAAAAGCTGATTTTCTAGAAGAAGACGCTCCAAGATTAGAACAATGGCTGAACAACAATAGCCATGGAGAAATGAAATACATGGAGAATCATTTCGATAAACGGTTAGATCCTCGTTTATTAATTAATGATGCCAAAACAGTTATTTCATTTTTGATTAATTACTATCCTTCCGAAACCCAAAACCCAAATAGTTATAAACTCTCTAAATATGCTTACGGAACAGATTATCATTTAGTAATTCGAAAAAAACTAAACCAACTCCAAGATTTTATTAATACCGAAATAGGTGCAGTAGCCGGAAGGGGGTTTATTGATTCTGCTCCTATTTTAGAAAGAGCTTGGGCCAAAAAAAGTGGATTAGGTTGGGTTGGTAAAAATGGAAACTTAATTAATAAGCAATCTGGTAGTTTTTACTTTATAGCTCAATTAATTCTTGATTTAGAATTGCCTGTTGATAATATCACCACTGATCATTGCGGAACTTGTACGGCCTGCATAGATGAATGCCCTACCAGTGCGATCACTGAACCAATGGTTGTAGATGGATCAAAATGTATTTCTTACTTCACAATTGAACTTAAGGATGCTATTCCAAATGACGTAAAAGGAAAGTTTAACGATTGGATGTTTGGTTGTGATATTTGTCAGGATGTTTGTCCTTGGAATAAATTTTCGAGTCCACATAATCAACCGCTCTTTGATCCACATCCTGATTTATTACTCATGACAAAAAAAGATTGGGTAAATATTACTGAAGAAGGTTTTAAAAAAGTTTTTTCAAAAAGTGCCGTTAAGAGAACCAAACTAAAAGGGCTAAAACGAAATATAAACTTCTTAAAGTAATTCTGGTATTTCAAACCTAAAAAAGCCACAAACTAAATTTAACTTATCCTCAACAATTTTATTTTTTCAATTTTGCTTGCCTCAAACATTTTCACTTTTTAAAAATCAATTTTGGGGACGGTTTTTAGCTGGAAAAAAATTTTTTCTTGAAAATGACTAAAGGATATTTCAATCACTTTTTTTGTTTTGTGTCCTATTATTAATAAGCACTATCTTTGAAGAGTTATGGCGAATAAAAAGAAAACCGGAGGAAGTAAGAAAAGAAATTTTGAACCAGCTGCGGTAAGATTTGGAAAAGATACAAGACGAGGTGGGGGGCCGAGAAAAAGATTAGACTCGAAAGAAGCGAATATAGGTGACGGGTCAATCCGTTTAAACAAATACATAGCCCACGCTGGAGTTTGTTCACGTAGAGATGCTGATGAATTAATCACCATTGGCGCTATCACCGTAAATGGTCGTATAATCACAGAAATGGGTTACAAAGTACAACCTACCGATGTTGTTAAATATGAAGGTGACACCCTTTCCCATGGAGACTTATTTTATTTTGCAATTAACAAACCCAAAAACTTCAGTTCAGCAACCGACAATCCGTTAAAAGACCGAACTGTTGGGCGATTATTAGCTAAAGCTTGTAGGTATATTTTAACACCTATTGGAAAATTAGATAGACACTCTACAGGGATTATGATTTTATCGAACGATAATGATTTGTGTTTAAAATTAACAAACCCAAAACATGAATTTCAAAAGGTTTATCAATTAGAAATTGATAAACCTTTATCTCAAGAAGACTCTGATAAAATCACAGAAGGTTTTAGAATGGCTACTGGAACTTGGGTGAAAGCAGAAGCTGTTTCGTATTTAAAAGGTTCTCGTAATAATATTGGAATCGAAATTTTCAACAATAAAGGAAACGCTCTTGAAAAGATATTTGGAGAATTAGGTTATAAAATAATTAAACTAGATAGAGTTTCATTTGCTGGCATAACAAAAAAGAAACTAGCAAGAAGTGAGTACAGAGAACTGTCTGCAACTGAAGTACAACAATTAAAAATGCTTGGATAAAAGCACATCTAAAAAATAACGAACTCTAATATTTTCGTAATAGAGTTCGTTATTTTTTAGATATGTATTACATACCTCTCTTTTTTTGAAAAAATTCTTTTAGTAGCAGAGAAGATGTTTCTTCCATCAATCCCCATTCTACAACAGTCTTAGGATGCAACATGTTTTCATTAAAACTTCTAAAACCTCTAGATTTATCAGAAGCTCCTATCACAATACGTTTTAAACGTGCCCAATAACTTGCTCCAGCACACATCGCACAAGGCTCCAATGTCACAAACAAAGTGCACTGATCTAAAAACTTACCTCCTAAATAGTTTGCTGCCATTGTAAACGCTTGCATTTCTGCATGAGCAGTAACATCATTTAAAGTTTCTGTTAAATTATGAGCTTTAGCAATAATTTGATTATCACAAACAATTACCGCTCCAACAGGAACTTCGTCAGCATCAAAAGCTTTTTGCGCTTCTTGTATTGCCAGTTTCATAAAATGATCGTCACTATAAACAGATAAGCTCATAATTCAAAGATAGAACAAGAAAACAGTCCCTAATACACCTACCGAATTAAAAACTTTAACATTATTCTCTTCCTTATCACTTTTAGCTAGTGAGGAACAAGCGAATTTGTCTACTTTTGTATCGTAATTTCAATTTACGATTATGTACAGGTCACACAACTGCGGAGAATTAAGATTAGAAAACGTTCATGAACAAGTTACTTTAAGTGGTTGGGTTCAGAAAGTTAGAAATAAAGGAGGAATGATTTGGATTGACCTTCGTGATCGATACGGAATTACTCAACTTGCTTTGGAGGATGAAGTTTCTTCGAAAGAAGCAATGGAAATAGCTAAAAAATTAGGTCGTGAATATGTAATCACGGCAAAAGGTGAGGTTATCGAGCGATTATCCAAAACCAATAAAATCGAAACAGGTGCTATAGAAATCAAAATTGATACAATTACTGTCTTAAACGAAGCATTAACTCCACCCTTTACTATTGAAGATGAAACGGATGGTGGTGAAGAGTTAAGAATGAAATATCGTTATTTAGATATTCGAAGGAGTCCAGTTAGAAGGAATCTTGAATTAAGAAACAAAGTTTCCATTGAAACTAGAAAATATTTAGACCAACAAGATTTTCTTGAAGTGGAAACACCTTATTTAATCAAATCTACTCCAGAGGGAGCTCGTGATTTTGTTGTCCCCTCAAGAATGAACCAAGGTGAATTTTACGCATTACCCCAATCTCCTCAAACATTCAAGCAACTATTAATGGTTGGTGGAATAGATAAATATTATCAAATTGTAAAATGTTTTAGAGATGAGGATTTAAGGGCAGATCGTCAACCAGAATTCACACAAATTGACTGTGAAATGTCGTTTGTATCTCAGGAAGAGGTTATGCAAACGTTTGAAGGATTAGCAACTCATTTATTCAAATCAGTATTGGGCGCAAACTTATCAGATTTCCCTAGAATGACCTATGCTGATGCAATGAGGCTTTACGGAAGTGATAAACCAGATATTAGATTTGGAATGGAATTCGTGGAGTTAAATGATGTTGCCCAAAACAAAGGATTCAAAGTATTTGACGATGTTGAATTAGTTTTAGGAATAAACGTTGAGGACGCTGCTACTTATACAAGAAAATCATTAGATAAAATCACCGATTTTGTTAGACGTCCACAAGTTGGAGCTAACGGACTTGTCTACGTTAAATGTAATGAAGACGGAACTTTTAAATCATCTGTAGATAAATTCTTCGATCAAGAGGGATTAAAAGCATGGGCGGATAAAGCCAATGCTAAACCTGGAGATTTATTACTAATACTTGCAGGGACGACAAACAAAGTAAGAAGTCAAATGAACGAACTTCGTTTACATATGGGTAACGAACTTGGTTTAAGAAATCCTAAAGTATTCAAACCTCTATGGGTTGTAGATTTTCCACTATTAGAGTGGGATGAAGAATCAGAGAGGTTCCATGCCATGCATCATCCTTTCACGTCTCCAAAAGAAGAAGATTTCCATTTGATGGATTCTGCTCCTGGAGAAGTTAGAGCAAATGCCTACGACCTTTGCATGAACGGTGTTGAATTAGGTGGAGGTTCAATTAGAATTTTTGATAAGCAACTTCAAAAAAGAATGTTTGATCTTTTAGGCTTTACCGAAAGTGAAGCAAAAGAACAATTTGGTTTCCTAATGAACGCGTTTGAATTTGGAGCTCCCCCCCATGGTGGATTAGCGTTTGGATTTGATCGTTTTTGTGCCATGCTTGGTGGGGAAGATAGTATTAGAGACTTTATTGCCTTTCCTAAAAACAACTCGGGAAGAGACGTTATGATTAACTCTCCTGCTCCTATTGACAATGATCAATTAAATGAATTAAACATTAAGCTAAAAGCATAATGTTTTTAAAGCATAACACGTTCACCTTATTTTTTTTGGGGTTAATACTCCTGGGTTGTTTATTACCGGGAAATGATCTCCCAGGTATTGCTACCCAAAACCTTGATAAGGCAATTCACATTTTTTTCTTTTTTTGCTTCTCATTTAGCGCAATGGTTGGATTTGCAAAACAGAGCCAATTCCCAAAACTACATTATGATGCCGTTAAATATGTAATCGTAATTGCCGTTGCATTAACGATCACAACTGAATTACTACAACATTATGTAATACCAAGAAGAAATTTTGATCTTTATGATATATTGGCAGATTTAGTAGGAATGGTTTTAGCTTTAGTGTTTTTCCTTTTTGTAAAAGGTAAAGAAAGGTGCGGATTCTAACGTTCAACTGCTCTAAAAGCTAAACAAACAATACTAACTTTAACATCATACTTTTTCTTAATTGCATTAACGCAAGCAATCAAAGTCGCTCCTGTTGTTAAAACATCATCTACTAATAAGATATGCTTTCCTTCAAATCCGTGTAAAGCAGTGAAATTAGCATCCATATTTTCATAACGCTCGTATACGCCTTTTTCCGTTTGAGAAGCCGACTCCACTAAGCGCTTTAAAACGCATTTAGTTTGCACATTTAGTTTCTTTGCCACGCCAGTAGCTAATTCTTCAGCTTGGTTATATCCGCGTTTTTTAATTTTTTTTGGATGCATTGGAACAAAACTAACACAATCAACATCTGCCAATTCACTAACATCTTTAATTTTCAAACCTAAATAACTACCCATGTATTTGGCTAAATTGGAGTTTCCTCCATATTTAAATTCATGAATAATTTGCTGTAAATTTTCTTGCTTTAAAAAATTAAAAGGTGCGCCAGAAAAAGTCACATCCGCTTTACCCCAAAACAATTGGGCAATATTGCTTTTGTTATTTAACGGTTCAAGGTTTTCCGAAAAGTTAGCTTCACAACTAATACAAAAATGATTTTCCCCTTTGTGTAAACTGTTTTTGCAGCACAAACAATTTAAAGGATAAAAAAGAGAAAGTAGTTTACTTAAAAAATTCAAAAAAGGTAGGGATTAAAAAATAAACAAAAATAAAGTATATTTGTTTCAAATTTGAACTCGAAAAGAATTATGAGCGAACAACAAGAAAAAAGTAAAGGGAAAAAACTGGTAATATTTTTATTAGTTGCCATTGGTATTTTAACCGGTTCTGCTGGTTTTTTAGCGAAAGTTGCTTTTGTTGACAAAGCTGATGAAATAGACACCTTACAAAGAAAATCTACTTCTGCAGAAGACCGAGTTAAAAGATTAAACCGCGATATTAATAAAGCTGAGGAATTATTAAAATCTATAAACATACAAGGTTTAGATTCAAACTTATTAGGTGAAGGCATTGCAGAAATTCAAGCTTATAAAGCCGAAAAAGAAGCTTCAATCAATACATTAAGAGATCAAATCCAACAATTATTAGCAGAGTCTGATGGTCAAGCTAAGAATTTCTCTCAGTTTAAAGCTTTGTACGCTAAATTAAAAACTGATGTATACTTGTTAAGATCTGAAGTTTCTAAATTAAAAGCCAAAAATCAAGCTTTAATTTCTGAAAACGCCAAACTAAAACAGGAGAACACAAAATTAGGTATTGATTTAAATGGAGCAAATAAATCCAACGCTGAATTATCTGATGCAAACCAATCACTAGAAGGGAAGGTTAAACTTGGAAAACGTTTACAAACCTTCGAAAAAATCGCAGAAGGAATTAAGCTAAGAAGAAACGGAGAAGAAAAATCTACAAATAGAGCTAGAAGAGCTGATAAAATCAGAATTGCCTTTACAATTGGAAAAAACGAACTAGCAGCTGCTGGAAATTTAAATCTATATTTAAGAGTCTTTGATCCTAATGATAGAGTTATTTCAGATGGTGGAAGTGAATTTCAATACAAAAATGAAAAACTCCTTTATACTTCAAAAGAAACAATTAATTATCAAAATGAAACTACCGACGTTATCCTCTATGGAGAAAAAGTTGGTGGAAAAGAATTTGAAGAAGGAAATTACAAGGTTCAGGTTTACTCTGAAACTGATATGATTTTAGTAGAAACTTTTTCTTTAAAATAAACTTTAATTAAATTCTTAAAAGCAGTTTGATTCCGATCAAACTGCTTTTTTATTTTAAAAACCTTTTCAAAACATTACTTTTACATCTGTGGGAAGACAGGAAGACTTCATAAAACTATTTATCGAAAAGCTACCAAAGCGCCTAGATAACGGCAAGATTGAGCAAATCATTGGCAAGCTTGAGCCCATGCACGTAGCTGATATCGCAGAAGTTATTAGTAATGTTCCTGAAGAATATGCAGTTGCACTAATCCGTCTTCTTAGCGAGGACGTCCGATCCGATGTTGTAGCAGAAATAGGTCCTGAAGAAAGAGGGAAATTACTAGAAATTTTACCCGCAGTTGAAATTGCAGAGTCTGTTGTAAACAAAATGGATTCGGATGATGCTGCCGATTTAATAGCCGAGTTACCATTGGAAAAACAATCCAATGTTATAAAAGCAATTAAAAATACAGAACACGCACAAGACATACTTGATCTTTTAACCTACGATGAAGATTCAGCTGGTGGACTAATGGCTAAGGAGCTTGTAAAGGTTAAAGACCATTGGAATGTTAGTGAATGTGTTGTTGAATTAAGAAAACAAGCTGAAGAAATAGAAGAAGTCCACACTGTTTATGTTGTGGATGAATATGAAAAATTGATTGGTATTACTTCACTCAAGAAATTAATATTGAGCTCGCCTCAAACTATGATTCGAGACATTTCCAAAACTGATATTATATCCGTTAAATCAGATGTAGACCGCAAGGAAGTCTCAAGAATAATGGACAAATACGATTTAGTTGTCCTTCCCGTAATTAATGAAATCAACCAGCTTCTAGGTCGAATTACAATTGATGAGGAAGCAGAAAAAGATTATCAAATGCTTTCTGGGATCTCTGAAGATGTGGAATCATCCGATACCGTATGGCAACTTACCCGGGCAAGATTCCCTTGGCTATTGGTGGGAATGATTGGTGGGATTTTAGGAGCAAAAGTAATTGGTATTTTCGATAAAGATGCGAATCCCGCTTTAATGGCATTTATACCATTAATAGTAGCAATGGGTGGGAACGTAGGAATTCAATCCTCTGCTATTGTTGTTCAAGGTATTGCTAATCAAACCTTTTCGGGCTCAATTGCCTCAAAACTAATGAAGGAATTTGGTGTTGGTGTAGTAAACGGGCTACTTTGTGGAGTAATACTTCTTACTGTAAACCTAGCTATGAATCAAAGCCTTGATTTTAGCTTAGCAATTAGTATATCGCTAATATGCGTTATCATTTTCGCTGCTATATTTGGAACTTGGATCCCGCTTGCTTTTCATAAAATAAAAATAGATCCTGCTCTTGCAACTGGGCCATTTATCACAACTGCAAATGATATTTTTGGATTATTTATTTATTTTTACATCTGTAACGAATTAGTAGGATGACATCTATTGGACGAGTAATTTTTGTTGATTCCGTTCATCAAATTCTATGGGAACGATTAATCAAAATGAATTGGGAATGCTTTGATAAAACCCATCTCAACTCGAGCGACATAAGCCCAATACTTAATCAATATGAAGGTATAGTTATACGATCAAAAATTAAATTAACTGCTGAAATACTCAGTAAATGCAAGAATTTAAAGTTCATTGCAAGAGCTGGTTCGGGATTAGAAAATATAGATTTAGATTTTTGTTCAAAAAACAACATTCATGTATTCAGTTCTCCAGAAGGAAATAGAGACGCTGTAGCAGAACATGCAATGGGCATGTTACTTATGCTTAACAACCATCTAAAAAGAGTAGATCAACAAGTGCGTGAAGGCGTGTGGATAAGAGCAGAAAACAGAGGTTTTGAATTAAAAGGGAAAACTATTGCACTTATAGGATATGGTGTAATGGCAAACGCTTTTGCCCAAAGATTAAAAGGATTTGATGTTACAGTAATAGCCTATGATAAATTCAAAACAAATTTCTCTGATGAATTTGTTAAAGAGGCAACTTTAGAAGAGATTTACGCTAAAGCAGATGTACTTAGCATACATACAAATTATCACGCCAACAATAAATATTTAGTCAATCATCAACTAATACAGTCGTTTAAAAAACCATTCATTTTAATTAACACTGCGCGTGGATTTAATGTAAACACAACAGATCTTGTTAACGGATTAAAATCAAAAAAAATTATTGGTGCTTGTTTAGATGTGCTTGAATACGAATCAGTATCTTTCGAAACTGTTCCTGATGTTGATTCTTCAGAGGCTCTTCGGTATTTAGGCAAAGCTGAAAATGTAATTTTCAGTCCGCATATAGCTGGTTGGACGCACGAATCTCATTTTAAATTAAGTAATGTTTTAGCAGATAAGATACAGCATTGGGTTGCAAATTAATCCTACAATGCAATATATTCGAATTTAAAACCTAATATTTTTTCATACTCCTCCCCGCATTCTAATAAATCCTCATCCAAAACATCATAAAACCAAAACACATTGATCTCAAGACCTTTGACTTGCATTTCCTTTAAAATTTTAAATATGCTGAAAATGAATTTAGCAGACAACGAATTATAATATTCGAGTTTAAAATGAAAGTCCAATTTCTTGGAAGAACCATTCTTTAAAAACCATTCTTTAAAATTGGTTAACCAATTAATAATTGGTTCGTAAAAAATAAGAACATCTTCTGAGCGACTTTCACCTTCAAGTAAAAATTCCATTTTATCAACATCAAAATCTAGTTCAGGAGTAGTATCTCCTTTTTTAACTTTAAGTGACTTCATATTACTTCTGTCCTACTTTAACTTTTAATGTGAAAAACGAATGATAATCATCAATTTTATTAAAATTATATTCAAATCTATTCCCGCTTTTCAAGGCCATGTCGATTATACCTAATCCAGCACCACCTTTAAAAGATGAGCTTGTTTCCGAAGTTAATATTTCATTATACCAAAGCATCAATTCTTTTTTATTTAATGAATTAACTTTAATTAATTTGGTTTCCAGCTCATTAACTTCATTGCTCGCTATCTTATTTCCTGTAGCCAAAAAATAATATTCATCATCTTTTCCTAACAAAAAAATAGCAGGAAACTGATCACCTTCTATTTTTAAGGAATGCTTTGTCAAATTCTCCAAACACTCAATCATAACGTTGTAAACCTTCTTCATTACTAATTTATCGCCAATATTACTTTTTGCCATTGAAAGTAATACGGTAATTAGATCTGGTGAAAATTCTCCAGAAAAAGATAGCCTTACGTCTGCTCCTTCCATAAGTTGATGTGTCTCGTAAGCAAACTGTGAATTAATGTTCTTCATAACGCCTTTCGCGGGTTTGTACGAAAATAATTTACAAAAGTTATAAAATCGTGCATTTTTTTATTCAATGTCTTCAATGAGCGCGTTTTCTTTACTATATTTATATTGCACAATTGTTAAATCCAAAAAAAACATATCCATGGAAGAATTCGCAGAGGTAAAGATTAGCGGGAAATCATACGAACTACCAGTTATTACAGGAACAGAAGACGAAAAAGGAATTGATATCACAAAATTAAGAGCATTGTCTGGTGCAATTACTCTTGATTCAGGATTTAAAAATACTGGTGCTACAAAAAGTGCAGTTACTTACCTTGATGGTGAAAACGGAATTTTAAGATATAGAGGTTACTCAATTGAAGAGTTAGCTGAAAAAGCTTCTTTCATGGAAGTTTCTTACTTGTTAATAAACGGGGAATTACCAACTACAGCTCAATTAAGCGAGTTTGAAGGTGAAATAACCAATCATACATTAATTCATGAAGACATGAAGCGATTCTTTGAAGCTTATCCTTCAAAGGCACACCCAATGGGTATCGTTGCTTCATTATTATGCTCGCTTTCTACATTCTATCCAGATTCTCAAAATCCGAATAGAACTGAAGAGGAGATTGAATTAACAATTTTCAGATTGTTAGCTAAATTACCAACAATTGCTGCTTGGGCTTACAAAAACTTCGTTGGGCATCCAGTTGTTTACCCTAAAAATGAGTTAAACTACGGAGACAATTTCTTAAATATGATGTTCAGTTTACCATCGGAAGATTACAAAATCGATCCTGTTGTTTCTGACGCATTAAACAAGTTGTTAATCTTACATGCAGATCATGAGCAAAACTGTTCTGCTTCTACTGTAAGAATCGTTGGTTCTTCTCACGCTAACTTATACTCATCAATCTCTGCAGGAGTTATTGCATTATGGGGTCCTCTTCATGGTGGTGCTAACCAAGCTGTAATTGAAATGTTAGAATCTATTCACGCAGATGGTTCTCCATTAGAAGATTGGATAAATAAAGCAAAAGATAAAAATGATCCATTTAGATTAATGGGATTTGGACATAGAGTTTATAAAAACTTCGACCCAAGAGCTAAGATCATTAAAAAAGCTGCTGACGATGTATTATCAAAATTAGGAATTAATGATCCTTTAATCGACATTGCTAAACAACTTGAAGAAGTTGCTTTAAATGACGAATACTTCAAAGCAAGAAACTTATACCCTAACGTTGATTTCTATTCAGGAATTATTTACAAAGCATTAGGTATACCAACCGAAATGTTTACTGTAATGTTTGCATTAGGAAGACTTCCAGGATGGATTGCACAATGGAAAGAAATGATCGAGAATAAAGAGCCAATTGGTCGTCCTCGTCAAATTTACACAGGAGAAAACGAAAGATCATTTGTTACTGCTGAGAAAAGATAACATAAGGTTTAATTCATAAAATAAAAGAGGTATCCTATGATACCTCTTTTATTTTTTACCTAACTTAAACTTGTTACATCTAAAGGAACAAATTATCGATTTCGTCGTAACAGGAATGTTTATTCGGAAATGAAAAAAATTTTATTACTTGTCCTATTATGTTTTAACCTTGCCACAATTGGCCAAAGTTACCACTTCCTTAATCTAACTGTAGAAGACGGACTTTCTCAAAATGATGTTCACGATTTAATTCAAGATAAAAGAGGCGCTATCTGGATGGCAACTCAACAAGGAATAACCATATATAATGGTGTTAACTTCGAATATATTAATTCCGAATCAGGACTTCCTTCAAACATAATTTACAGTCTTTACGAAGATGTAAAAGGACACATTTGGATTGGAACCCATAAAGGTCTTACCGTTTATGACGGCAAAGATTTTAGAACCTACACTCAGAAAGACGGACTTCCAAACGACATTATTAAATCAGTGTGTGAAGATGCGTTCGGACGATTATGGATTGGAACACAATATGGAGGACTCTGCATGCTTGATAATTTCGCTAAAGAAAAAGCTGAATTTGTGCCTTATAATATCGAGTTTGGCGGATCAAGTAGTGTATCCGTTAATAAAGTAATCGAAACACCCGATGCTAAAATATATGTTGCAACTAATCAAGGTTTAGCTGAAATATTTAACGGAAACTTAAAAACTTACAATAAAAAAGAAGGCTTAGAAGGTCGAAATATTTATGATTTACATGAAGATGTAAATGGAGATATTTGGCTAGCAACCTCCTCAGGGTTGAGTCAATTTAATGGCGAACGCTTTAAAAATTATAATAAAAAAAATGGCTTCCCAATCGACGCAGCATTAACATTAGAAGAAGACAAAAACAATAACATGTGGATTGGAACTTCCAGAAATGGTGTTGTCCGATTAAACATTAATACATTTGAATATGAGGTTTACAACACCGATAAAGGTTTAAGTGAAGACATAGTTCTCTCTATACTTGAAGACAAAAATGATAACATTTGGGTTGGAACAAAAGGAGGAGGAGTTAACAAGTTCAAAGGGATTTCATTTACTTATTTCGGGGAGAAAGAAGGCTTGGAAAATGAAAAAATTAATGGAATTCTACAAGATTCAGAAGATAATTATTGGTTTGCAACAAGAGGAGGATTAATTCGATATAATGGAATTGACTCTTTTAGGATTTACAATAAAAAATCTGGATTGCCGGTTGACTATACAACTACATTATATGAAGACAAAAATGAAAATATTTGGGTTGGAACCTTAATTGGACTTGCTAAGATTGTAGACGGAGAAATTGAAAAAGTATACTCTATTGCTGATGGAGTTGTTAACCCAGTCACTTGTGTTTTTGAAGATCAGGAAAACAATATTTGGGTTGGAACTGAAGGTGGTTTAGGGAAATTAATTGACGGGAAATTCAAGTTCTATCGTATGATAGACGGCATGAATCAAGGTAGAATTTCATCCATTGTTCAAGATAAAAGTGGAAAGCTTTGGATTGGAACTCAGGGAGGCGGGATTAACTGGTTTAACGGTATTGAGTTTGGATATTTAACAGAAGAAGATGATTTAATCGCATCCAACTTTGTAAACTGCATGGTTAAAGGGCCAAGAGGAAATATCTTCATCGGAACTAAAAAAGGAATTACAAAATTCGACGAAACCCACAACACCTATATCACTTTTGATATGGATAATTCCCGGTTAAGTTCAAACAACATTAAAATGCTAATTTTTGATGAAGACAATCAATTATGGTCAGGATCCGACAAAGGATTAGATCGTATAAGTTTCAACCCTCCTCAAATCACCAGACAAACAGGAGAATATATTTCGGAAATAAAACACTTTGGGAAATCAGACGGGATAATTGGAGGAGAAATTAACGGTAATGCTGTTTGTGAAGACTTTAACGGAAACTTATGGTTTGGAACAAACAAAGGAGCAATTAAGCATGATAGAAGCGTTGATCACACAAGTGACATTGAACCGCAAACTTATTTCACTGGCTTAAAATTCAACAATGAAAAAACGGATTGGAGAAAACGAAATTATAATATTGAACCTTGGAATGGAATGCCTAAAAATCTTATTCTGCCATATGATTCTTCATCTATTACTATAGAGTTTGTTGGTATAAACCACGACAATCCTAAAAGCACGCAATACTTTTGGTATTTGAAAGGGTATGAAGATAAAAAGTTAACATCTGAAAATTCATTAAAGGCCAAGTACACTAAACTACCTCCTGGCGAATATACATTTGAAGTATATGCATGTAACAAAGATGATATTTGTAATGAGCAAACTCCTTCTACATTCTCATTTATTGTATCTCCACCGTTTTGGCAAGAATTGTGGTTTATAATAGTTGTTATTCTAGTCATTGTAATATCCATCGTAGCGTTCATTAAACGAAGAGAAGGAACACTCAGAGCAGAGCGAGAACTCTTAGAAGAAAAGGTCAAAGAGAGAACTCAAGAAGTAAGTGATAAAAACAAAGAATTAGAATTAGTAAACCTTGAAATGATTTCAATTAATAAGGAAGTTGAACAAAAAAATAACGATTTAAATTCAAGTATTCGGTATGCATTAACAATCCAAAAAGCTTCCTTCCCTACTGTTCAAGAATTAAAAGACGTTTTTCCGAATTCATTTATTTACCATCTTCCTCGAGACATTGTTTCTGGAGATTTTTATTGGTATCGTAAATTAGAATCTAAGTTTGTTATTGCCTGTGCCGATTGTACTGGGCATGGTGTTCCTGGAGCATTAACAAGTATGATTGGAATTGCACTGTTAAATGAAATTGTGGGAGGAAACAAAATTACTAATCCTGCAACTATATTGAATTTACTAGATCAAGGTATTTTAACTGCTTTTGAAAACAGTGAATCTGAAACAAATGATGGAATGGATATTAGTTTAATAACCATTTGTACAAAGAATAAAACGATCGAATTTTCGGGGGCTTATCGTCCGCTATACTTAATAAGAGACAACGAGTTATCGGAATACAAAGCAACTAAAATGTCGATTGGGTTCAAAGACGTTCCAGTTAAGGATTTTGAGTTGACAACGATTAATTACCAAGAAGGTGATAATTTCTATATGTTTTCAGACGGCTATCCTGATCAGTTTGGGGGACCTAAAAACAAGAAATTCAAAACGAGAGTAATGAAGGATATGTTAATTAATTCATCAGATGCAAACATGATGGATCAAAAAGTAGTTCTTAACGATCGTTTAAAAGAATGGATGGGAGAAAATGAACAAGTTGATGATATTCTTGTAATGGGACTTAAATTTTAACTTGTAAAAGTGAAGAAATTTCCATTCTTAAAAAAGCAAACTCTAACAGTTCAATACTCTTTTGGAGTTCTCGATGATTAAACGTGATAAATAAATTGTCGAATTGTGTTTCCAACAAAATCTTATCGTTTTTATTTTTGTGAGACTTTAAGGCTGAAGCTTTTAATAATTTCATAAAAGCCTTAGAATTTGCTACTGAAAGTTTTAACATAACCGTTTCAATTCCTATAATTAATTCATCACATCCTACGCAATTAATCACGCTTCCAACCTCATTGGAAGAAATTTTTTGATATTTGCAACTCATCTTAACTTTTTAAAGTTTTTTGTTCAAAACAAAGGTGAGTTTTTGTTTAGCCAATCGCAATCACTAAAAGAAGTGAAAAACAATCATCAAAACACATCAATTTAGTTTTAAATCGCACAAATGAGAATTTGAGTTAATTTATGAAATTCAATACTCCAGGGCAGGTCAGGCGTTTTTGTAAGCACTACTTTATAATGAGATAAAATATTCTTAAATCGATAGCAACCTGCCTTAGAGTGAAATTTACTTTAATAAAAACACAAGCGACATAACAATTAGTGCGCAATAATTTATCAAAACAATAAATAAATCATCCAATCAATTAATTTCATTTATTGCATCAATAAATAACCTTTCCACCTTGATTCAGATGTGCACATAACTTTCTGTTTTAATCGCTTAACTAATTTTCTGAATAAACTAAAAGTATTTCCAGTTCCCTCTAAAAATATTAATTCCCTCACCCTTAGGCGTAATTAATCTCTTAAAATTCCTTTTTTTAAACCTAGGATTGTATATTATACGAGTTGATGAAGTTAAATTTAAACTGTCAAATAAGTTAATCATAAAATGAAAAAGGAAATAAGCCTCATATTATTCATTTTGATTAGTGTACTCTCAAAAGCACAAGTAAACTTGCAACAAACTTTCCAAATACCTTCAGAGTTACCCGAAGCTTCAGGAGTTATTAGTTTAAACAATGGTTTCTGGTTAATTAACGATAGTGGAAACGACCCCATTATTTACAAATTGGATCACACAGGGAATATTATCCATTCGATTTATATTAAAGGAAAAAACATCGATTGGGAAGATTTAACAAAAGATGATGAGGGAAATATATACATAGGTGACTTCGGAAACAATAAAAATAAAAGAGTTAATTTAAAAATTTACATTCTTCCGTATAAACAACTTTCAAACGATACCATCACGCCTCAAGTCATTAACTTTAAATATGAAAATCAAACCAGTTTTCCGCCTGCAGAAAGTGAATTAGATTTCGATTGCGAGTCTATGATTTGGACAAACCAGTCTTTATACTTTTTTTCAAAAAACAGATCAAAATCTAAACAAACAAAAATCTATAAAATCCCCGCTGCTCCTGGAAACTATACCGCAGTTTTAAAAGATTCTATATTAACAAATGGCGGGATAACATCAGCAACTTTAACAACCGATGGGGAAAACCTTCTATTACTCTCAAAAAAAGCCATATATGTCATTAAAAATTATTTCCAACCTTCACCGTCATTACAAATTTTAACCTTCAAAAAGAGCCGAAAAGAAGGTATTTGTATGAATTCATTTGGTAAAGTATTTATTGCTGAAGAAAATAAAGATGATAAAGATAATTACCTTTATAGTTTCAAGCTCCAAGAAGCTCTACACAAAAGCCCATTAAAAAAAATGGATTAATTATTTTAAACGATAATCCATCAAAAAAATTAACCAAGAGTATTTTAATATATTGCAACAAAATCCCTAAATCGCACCTCTTGATTTCAACTCTAAATACTTATTAATCGTATCCACATTTAATTTTTCGGGAGTAGTCAAAATCGTATTGATTCCATATTTCTGTAACTCAGCAGCAATTGTTTGTTTCTCAATCACTGCTTTTTGAGCCATTGTTTGTGTGTAAATATCTTGGATTGTTAAAGCCTTAGTTTCTGCGCGTTCAATCAAGCCTGTATTTTCAAAGAAGATAACAACCAATAAATGCAATTTCCCTATTTTTCTTAACATAGGCAGCGCGCGTTCCATTGCATACATCGTTTCAAAATTAGTATATAAAAACACTAAACTTCTTCCCTTTAGGTTTTGGCGAACCCCGTAATAAAGCATTTCAAAATTGGCTTCATTGTATCTTGTTTTCTGACGATAAAGGTTTTCCATTAGTTTTCTCAACTGACCTCCTAATTTTTCTGCCTTAACATGAACTCCTAACTTATCCGAAAACGTCAATAAACCAACTTTATCATCCTTTCTAAGTGCAATGTTAGAGATTACTAAAGTTGAATTAATGCTATAATCTAAAAGAGTCATATCATTAAACGGCATTTTCATCGTTCTACTTTTATCTACAATAGAATAAATGCTTTGCGAACGCTCATCTTGGTATTGATTTACCATTAACTCTCCTTTCCTACTTGTAGCTTTCCAATTTACCTTTCTAAAATCATCTCCCTGAACATAAGGTTTGATTTGTTCAAACTCTTGATTATTCCCTAGTCGCCTAACTTTTTTAACCCCTTGAGAAAGGTTCGAGTGTGTAAATACTTTTAGTTCAAACTCACGCATCAATCGAACTGACGGATAAACTTTCGCTTCGAAATCTTGCGAAAACTGCACCCTTCTTTGTACTATTCTTAAAAAAGAGCCTACAAATACATTCAACGACCCAAACCTATAAGCCCCCCTTTTTACAGGTTTAACATAGTAATCTAACGTTCTGCTTTCCCCTTGATTTAAGGTGAGAAATCGAGAAAAATCTCTAATTTGAAATTGATAAGGAATCTCATCAATCACCTTCAATATTACCGGTAAATTATGATGATTCTGAATATAAATCTTAACGAGATTATTATCCCCTAAATTCAGTTGTTCTTTCAACTCTCGCTCAGCTTCTAATTTTGTTGAGCTACCGTAAACAATCAAAATATCAAGTAACAAGTAACAAACTACAAACGCTAAAAATAGCTGCGCAAAAAAGAACAACGGAGCATACAAAAAGCTTACGATGAAAATTAAAGAAGCTATCGCTAACAATAGAAAAAACCAATTGGTTAAATATAAATTTAATGTGAAATTATTTTTTTTCAAACGCGTGTTAATTATGCTTTTAAATACTTATTCATAGTTTATCTTGGTACTTCAATTTTTTGTACAATCTCAACAATTATATCCTCAGCAGAAACTCCCTCGATTTCAGCTTCTGGCGTTAATATAATTCTGTGATTCATAACCGGCTCGGATACATACTGAATATCATCTGGCGTTACAAAATCACGGCCTCTAATTGCTGCAATTGTTTTAGCCGATTTTAAAATAGATAAGCTTGCTCTTGGCGAAGCACCTAAATATAGCATCGCGTGATTACGCGTTTCAGCAACAATTTTAGCGATGTACTCAATCAATTGATCTTCTATTTTAACACTTTCAATCAAACCTTGAAATTCTTCAATATCATCACCAGTTAATACCGGATTAACATCCGCAAAACTCACCTCTTTAATCGAGTGTTTAAAACGGTGAAGAATTTTAATTTCATCTTTAATCGAAGGATATTCTAGTTTAATTCTAAAAAGGAAACGATCCAATTGCGCTTCTGGCAAACGGTAGGTTCCTTCTTGCTCAATTGGGTTTTGTGTAGCAATGATAAAAAACGGAGGTTCCATCTTAAAGGTTTGTCCGTCGTTTGTAATTTGTCGCTCTTCCATTGCCTCAAACAAAGCTGCTTGCGTTTTAGCAGGTGATCTGTTAATCTCATCAATCAATACAATATTAGAAAATATAGGTCCTTTTTTAAACGTAAATTCTGATGTTTTCACATTAAAAACAGAGGTTCCTAACACATCTGATGGCATTAAATCTGGCGTAAACTGAATTCTTGAATAAGCAACAGAAAGTGTTTTCGAAATCACTTTTGCCGTTAATGTTTTGGCAATCCCTGGCACCCCCTCCAATAATACATGACCACCAGCAAAAATTGCTAAAATAATTTTATCAACAAGTTCATGCTGACCAATCACCAGCTTTTGAGTTTCAGCTTTTACAGCTGCCACCTTTTCCTGAAATTTCTGCAACTTCAATCGTGATTCTGGAACAAATTTCTCCGTTACTTCAACAACTTCAGTTGTACTTTCGTTTGAGGTTTCAGAGGTGGCTCCCTTTAAAGCTTCTGATTCAGAAACTTCTTGAGGCGTGTTTTCGTTTGATTTATTTTCGTTTGATTCCATAATTATTTTGCTTTTTTATAAAAGTCATTTAATTTTTTATACAAATTCACTAAGTATTCATCCGATACTTTCGTGGTGTTTGAACCGCCTGCTAAAAAATTCAATAGTGCCTTAATCTCTTCCTGATCAACTCCAGATTTTTTAGATAATCGTTTAATAAATAAGGGACCATCGGAGTACTGAATATAATACCTTGTTCGAATTTTATTTTTAAAAATCGTTGCCAAATGAACAATTAATTTATTGTGTTGATTTTGCTTTAAATAAAGTCGTGCAAGCGTTTCTGTAAACTCTAAAGAGGAATTATGATTTAACTCCATAGTTGGTATAATCTTTTGCTCCCGTTTTCCTTTAAAAATCAAATACAAAAACATTCCCATTAGAATAATCCCATAGCCCCAACGCAAGGCTTTGTTTTTAAGTAAAAAATGTAATGATTTAAAATCGCCCAACATTCCTCCCGATCTATTGGATTGTGTTTTATCACCGTAATCCAAAGTCATTAAGCCATCATCATAAACGTACTTCGTATAATTATCCCACAAAATTGTACTCTTAGGGAAAAACGAAATAGCCTTTTCGACATAATTTCTTCCTTCGTTCAAACTTAAAACTCTATTGGTAAACGCTTGTGGAATAGTGTGTAACAAAACAGTTCCTGCTCCGATTTTAAATTTTAAATAACAGGGGCGGGAACCCGCTTTTCCTAACACCTCACCTGAGTGATTATAATCTATCCCGTAATTAATGTTTCTCCAACGTTGCCTTTTCAGGTTATCCTTAATTTGATTCTTCAACACAAACTCAGTATTAAAAGTTGAATTTTCATACGTTAACGCAACACTCGTATCTTCCGTGAAAGAAAAATAATCGTGTGCATCGTAATTTTCAAACAAGGTTTTTAATAAGTTTACAGGAAGATTCTCTGCAGCTATAAATAATTGGTTTCCTAACGATGCAAACTGTAAGAGACTATCTACTTCATGATCGTACAAATTCAACGATTTACCAATAAACATATAGGTAATATTAGCCCCTTCAAGTTTTAACGAATCGTATTTAAAATAGTCCTGTACCGCAACATCAATATTACTTACCTCATGCCCGTCCAACCCTACTTCAAGGATTTTTCGCATAAAAAATGTTCCGTAAGGATGTTTACTATATTGGTCGTAAGTTTTATCCCAATCAATAGCCTCTACCTGATTCCCATCGGCATCATCACTTTGACTCCCACTAAAATACAGCACTCCACCTAGTCCGAAAACCAAAACTGCAATGATTATGTATTTCATTAAATTGTTCATGTTAACATTACTCAAGTACCTCCCTTTTACAAATGAATTAACCTGAATTTACTTTAACCTATTAATTAAATTCAAAAACTCTTTCTCAATCAACTCAAAATCGTTCTTACCAATTTCATACTTACCGTACCAAATAAACTCATAATTTTTTACCACTAGCTCAAAAGCTTTGTGAAACGGCTTATCCGATACTTCAAATGAATAATTAGAATTCGTTTTACGTTTTCGCCAGTCAATAAAATCCTTGTCCGACAATTCCTTAATTACCCAAGCAAAGTATAAACGGATAGCTCCTCTAAAATCATTCGCCTTTTTCAAAGCCTTAATTTTAAGTTCTAATTCTGTTAACTTGATACTTTCCGGATTTAATTCCTGATCGTATAATATTTTATGACTTCCACCTTCAATTGGAGTTTTTAAAAACAACATATAAACAGCAAAGGCTAAAATACCGCCAACCAATATGATGAGTAAAAGCTTGAAAAAACCTTCACCTCCCTCGGTATTTTGTTTTCTATCCCTCGGATTATCTTTTTGTAAGTCTTCCTTATTTTTTAAATGCTCACGTTGTACATCTTTTCTAGAATTTCTTCTGCGATCAGTATTAAGTCTTCTTTGAAACTCCTTTTGCCCAATATTTTGTCTGTTCTCCGGAAGCACTCCATCACCAGTATTAATACCACCACTTCCTCTTTGGCGTTCACTATAAGTTCCTGTTCCAGCAATCGAATCATAGTTGTAAATTGTATATGAATCC
>ERZ1046148.579-NODE-579-length-21466-cov-6.163841_pt1 | contig 21466 bp, 17 predicted proteins | sample MGYA00383090_ERZ1046148 | MGnify/ENA primary metagenome ERZ1046148 (study PRJEB29581, sample SAMEA5548360) | metagenome | biome: marine; feature: coastal; material: water | depth 25 m | study: Short-term variability in the microbial, nano- and picoplankton... | reverse complement strand
TGATGGTGAATCGCCTGCAGCGACAGGAGCCCTCCTCTTTGACCAATCCCAAGATTGGCTGAGTCAGCGGAGTGCCTATCGGTTTGAAATTGATGGAGTGGTCTTCAAACTTGACGATTTAGCTCAGCGCGAAACGCTGGGAATGACTGCACATCATCCACGTTGGGCCTTGGCTTGGAAGTTCCCTCCCGAAGAAGCGACATCGGTTCTCATGGGCGTTGAATGGCAGACGGGAAGAACCGGAAACATCACCCCAGTGGCCCGAATCGCACCACAAAGAGTTGGGGGCGTAACGGTTGAAAATACGACATTACACAATTTGGGGGAAGTTCAACGATTGGACATTAACATCGGCGATAAGATTCTCATCGTGCGCCGGGGAGATGTGATTCCGAAGATCGAAAAGGGGCTTGGAAGAGCAAGTGAAGCCGACCTTCTCGGGCGCACCCACGCGTCCGGTGAGCGTTATGAAGCATCACTGCCGGACGAAGCCGCTATTTCGCCCCCAGAAACCTGCCCTGCGTGCGGAGGGGGCATTGAGAGTGAGGGAGCATTCCTCAAGTGTCCTGAGTTGTTTTGCGAAGCCAGAACAAGCAGAGCCATTCTTTACTGGTGCCGTTCGCTTGAAATGGATGGCATCGGCGAAAAATTGGTTGAGCAACTTCTTGATGAACAAGTTATCACAACGGTTGCAGACCTCTATCGTTTGACGTTCAATGAACTCATGGACCTTGAGCGAACCGGAGAAAAATCGACGAACAATGTTCTCACTGAGATTTCCAAATCCAAATCGATGACACTCGGACGGTTCCTTCATGCGTTAGGACTGCCGGGAATCGGGCCGGAACTTGCAACAGCAATGGCTCAGAAGCTTCTGGATGCACCGGGGCTGATGGCATGGTTGGAAGCAGCTCATGCTAGTTTTGGTGATGCCAGTTTTGGCCCACCTGCTGGAGAAAATGGAAAACCATTCACCCACAATCAGGCACTGCGAAGTCTCATGGACATTGACGGCGTTGGTTCAGTGGTTGCTCTGCATCTTAGAGATGGCTTGCACCAACGCAAAGAAATGCTTGAGGATTTACTGTCTCTTATTGACGTCCAACCCCAACCTCTTTTAGCGGCTGGCGGTCCTTTTGAAGGGCGAACCTTTTGTGTGACAGGAACGCTGAGTATGCCCCGAAAAGAGGTCCAGAAAATCATACAAGATGCAGGCGGCAAGGTGGTAGGAAGTGTTTCCGCTAAACTTGGCGTTCTCGTTGCCGGCGAACAAGCAGGGTCAAAGAAAGCAAAAGCAGAATCCTTCGGGATCACAGTGTGGAGTGAAGCCGACCTTTTGGCCGAACTCGATTCAAAAGCACCAGCACAACCTCTTCCATCAACCGAGAAAGGAAAGGGCGGCCAACCTTCGCTTTTTGACTTCTGATGCACTCAACCGTAAAGCATTGCGTTGGTACTGGGAGAACTGTCTTCACTTTTTCCAGCACTGTCCATGAGCGCTTTGAGTTGCGCTTCAAGTTTCTCAGCCTCTTCTATCAGTGGTTGGTTTGGAAGGTCAATACTTGGGAGAAGGGCATTGAGTTTCTCAATGAGAACTGCTGCAGCACGAGCATCGGGCCAGCGAGGGTCAGCTTCGACCATGATGGACATGGTGCCGAGGCCCCGGCGGGTTGCTTCGCTGAGAATACCAGCATTCATGCCACGGATGACTCCTTGTTGGAGCAAGGGGATGTCCATTTCCTTGAGCATATCTCGAACGGTCTCGTTGCATCCAATGCCGACAACATCGATGCCGTCTGTGTCTTCGTATTCAACAACAGGTTCAACCCCGTCCATGTTGCTCTTCATACCGGCCTTAGCGAATGCATCAATAACGATACCAGCCAAAACTTGGTGCTCTTTGGACCATTCAAACAAAGCCCACACGATCTTGTGAACAAGGGGCTCAGGAACGACCATTTCACTCATGAGTAGAATCACCTGGTCGCAACCATCAATGCTGCACTGAGGCTTTCCAGCATAGGCCCGAATAGGGGGCAAGGGAACGCCTTCTTGTATCAACGAGAGGGTAGGCAGACGGTCATCAACAAGGCCGCCAACAAACTCCAATTCCAAATGGTCGATGAGGTAGTGAGCAACGATACTGGAAACCATTCCAACACTTGGGAAGCAAGCAATAACCATGGTATTCTCTTGTTCAATAATGGTATTGATTCTAAGACTTGGGCCATCCATGAGTCCGCCTAATGGACCGTGCGCCTTCAACGCTTTGGCTCCATGACATCAAAGGCTTCATCATTGACAAGGTTCACGAACGGCCATGAGCGCTGATGAAACTCCTTCGCCACGCCTACACAGCCTCTCCCCCTCCGCATGGAATCGCTACGAGACATGTCCGAGGATGTATTGGCTCAGTCGGCAACGTCTTCCGCGAAAAGCCGGAATGGCGGCCTCGCTTGGGACTGCAGTCCATGCTTCGATTGAAGATTTACTCAATTTGGACCTTTCAGGTCGTAGCGATAAGGAAGCAGGTTGGTTGCCTCGTGAGGCAGAGCGGATTCTGAAGGTACGTTGGGAAGAAGAGAAGGCGGCGTTCATGGCTACGCCCAGACGCCCCAATTGGAAGGAAGACAAATGGAAGGAAGCGCTCAAACAACAGCGAGGCGGCGTTATTCTCCTGCTTGACCACCTTGGGGCGCGTGAACTTCCTCAAGACGACGTCACGGTTGCACTTTGGAAGCGATTGCAACAACTCACCATTGCTGTCGAGGGTGAACTCAAAACCAGTGACGGCCGTCTAATGGGCCGCTTGGATTTATTGTTTGCAGATATGGCTGAGGACGGGACGATGAAAGGCTGGCTGGTTGCAGATCTAAAAACCGGTAATGCACCAACAAAGGAATTGAAAACCGAAGTAAATCGGCAACTCCGAATGTACCGCGACATCATTCTCGCTAACAATCCAAGTGCGCCCCCGGTTCGTACCGAAGGATGGTACACCAAAACGGCAAGCAAGTGGGCCGCTGTAGGGCCAAGCGTGCTTGAAGACGCATATGCCGCTTGGGAAGCAACCCAAGCCACCCCCATTCCTATGGATCCAACCCCCGGGCCTGACAGTTGCGGAGGGTTTTGCGATTGGAAGGCGTGGTGCCCGCACTGGTGGACATGGCGGAAAGAGTCCGGTACCCTCCACAAAGATGATTTCAGTGATGCAGTGGTCCTTTTGCATCAATATGACGATGTCAGTGGCGTCGGCGTAGTGGAACTTTGCGAACCATTGGATGAGACCGGACGTGCGATTCCAACAGGCAATCGCGTTTCAGCAAAATTCGACGGTCGTGGAAAGGATGCCCTCGAAGAATTACGAACTCAGGGCTATCAAGGACCACTGTTCCTCGGGTCGATCATGACGGCTCGACGTTCCTGGCGAGTTGGTCCGTGGTGTGATGTTCTGCCGTGGAACCCCTTGCCGGACGGCGAACCGTACGAGCCCTCTTCAGCGTAGATGGTCGCGCAACAGTTGCTGTGTTTCTTCACATTCAATTCCCTTCGGGGAAAGCAGCCATCCAACATATCCGGGGTCTATTGATTGAATTTCAGAAAGATGTTTTCCTCTGTGACGGCCAAAAGAGACAACGTAATGGGCACCATCACGACGAATTTTCCCCAGGGAGTCAACCGGTTCCAAATCATTCAATCCTCTGCCCAATTCTGAAGCGTCCGTGTTTCCTTCTCCATGAACGATCCACCGTTCAAGTTCTGGGATTGACCTTCGGAACGATGGAGAATGTTCAACGGAGAGTCGCCAAAACAGCAACAGAGTCGCAGCAGCATCCGCAGCAGCAGTATGCGCGGCTTCCAAACGAATACCATGTCGGCTACAAAGCGAGCCAAGATTGTGAGGTCTTGGGATTTTGAGCCGCCGTACCACCTCAAGTGTATCCATTATCGCTTTAGGTTGCGGACAAAGCCTGCCGAGCCGAAGGAACTCTTTCTCAAGCATGGCGAAATCAAATTTACGGACATTGTGGCCTACCAAAATAGCACCTTCTATCAATTCAGCGACCTCGTCAGCCACGGCTTCAAACCCTTGTAGGCTGCGTACGTCTCTGTCGTAAATCCCGTGGATTCGACTTGCATCGTAGGGAATAGAACGTTTTGGGTTAACCAAGCGCTCGTAGTTAACCGCTGTTCCATCGATAGCGCTACCGATCAAAGCGAGTTGGACGATCTTGTCCTCTTGCGTAGACACTCCGGTGGTCTCGAGGTCAAAGGCCAGAACTTTTTCGCCTTGGAAAAGGTCCTGTCCCATGAGAATTCACCGCAACTGCTCCTCTTTGAACATCACTCTCAAACCCGATGAGCCTTTGGACCGAATATGGGGCTTCGAAGTTGGTTGACTCAAGTCTTAGGCAGAAGCGGAGTTGTTGAAAATACGCCTGCTGTAGAGCCTACGGTGTTGGAAGAAGACATGACCACCTTTCTCAATACTCAAGAAACTCGGGCAACTGAAGCACTTGCCCTGTTTGAAGAAGACGACCCGGCCATGGAACCTCTAGCAAACAGTGTCCCAGCACCTTATGATGCCAGCCAAGCTCAAATTGAGGACTTGCTCAGTGAAGAAGCATCACCGTCCTTTACTCATCAAGATGAGGTTGAAATTCACGATGTGTCAGAGGTTGAAGACCCCTATGAACACGCTTTCATCGAAGGCGATATATCAGAAACCGTCGTCTTTGACGGGGATGAAAACAAGCCTTCTGTTTAATCACTTCAACCGAACAGTTAGAAAGGATGGGACGGTCGTTTCTAACATGAAGCAATCCGTAAAGCGAACAAAGGCGTCTACCGTCTTTGCCGTTGGCTTTGTTCTCATGTCGCTGTTATCCGGCTGCTTGCAAGCCTTGGACACAACGGTTTCTCCTCGGGCCACATTGGAAGCCTACCCAACCCTCATCCAAGAAGGCGAAATGGTCACGTTGGACGCTCGAGATTCATCTGCTGTTGAGGGGATCATCACCGGCTACAGTTGGGACTTTGGTGACGGTTCAACCGCCGACACGGTAGTCGGGTTCACCTCACACGCTTTCCCAAATCACGGGCAATATACCGTTCGTTTGACCGTTACCAACGACCAAGGCGGAACCGACGATGCGGTTGCCACCATCTTGGTTAACGGAGCACCGGTCATCAACATCAGCATGCCCACATCGGTTCGTGCTGGAGATTCGGCTTTGTTCGATGCCTCAGAATCTTACGACCCAGAAGGCGGGCAAATGGCTTTTTCTTGGGACTTCGACATCAAGGTTGACTCCAATGGAGACGGAGACCCACTCAATGATCTGGACGCCTTAACGCCAGAAGTTCTCTTCGCCACAACAACTTCCGGCATGATTCATGGCATTCTTCGAATCGATGACAGCGATGGAGCGTTTGCGATGGAATCCTTTGAATTGAACATCACAACACGTACGTTCAAAGTTGTCTGGGTTACTGAAACCATTGACATATCTTGGGACGAGTATCTTGAACAGGGCCAGACCTGGGAAGGCAACATGACTCCAGGTGAAAACGGCCGCATCATCGCATTTGACGCCTTATTGGAACTCGACCGAGACATCGCCCCTCCTCACGATAACTTCTCATTGTTCCTCCATATTGTTGATGATAATTACAGGAAAACTGCTCAAACCGAGCCTGGAAATTATACCACCAATGAACCAGCAAGGGCTGAAATGTCACTCGCTGAAATGAATTCACCCGGCGAAGAAGGCTTGTTTGTTTCAGATTCAGAGGAAGAGTTGTTGAATTCCTTATTGGGTGACCGAGGGAACCGAACGGGCCAAGGGGAATGGATTTGGTCCGTCGTTGCTCAACAATCTGACCCCGATTCAATATTTGGAGAGCCAGACCCTGATCCTGGAAACGATTGGGTTTTGAGCGTCAAAATCACCGTTATGAGGCCTTCTCTAACGGAAGTAGCCGTTAGCGCCTCCAGCGCTTGAAAGAGAAAGGTGTATGAAGAGGGGCGCCTTGGAAAGGAATGGTCATCATGGTCGATACAGTTGAAGTCAGCCGAGTTACGATCCGAGACACCGTGTCTGTCGACCTTTCCGTTTGGATGAATCATCCCGACGATTGGGATTTCAGACCCTCGCTTTTCTATGCCAACAACACCCTTTCAGTGCGCTGCGCCAATCAAGGTCATGAACTTGCTTCTGTCGAACTCGATGATGAGCAAGACGAGGCTCTTCAGCGAGACCGAACCGCAGAACTTCGTGTGAAGTTTCAGGTCCACGGAATGCACGGACGGCTCAACAAGATTCACCCAATCATCGCCGATGGAAAAGCCAAGAAGTTGGCCACGGCCAACTGGAAGACCACCCAATCCGTTTCGTTTGAGTAACCCCCAGCGAATCTTTGATAACGGTTCAACAAGATTTTGCCGTTTATGTCAAAGAGAACAGGTATAGGGAGTCAAAAAAGAGCACGATTCAATCGTATGTGCCGTGAGGTCCGACATTTCGTTTCAGCTAATCCCGGATGTTCTGCCCAAGCCATCGTTGCTAATTTGAATCACGACCAAGGAATGCGTAATCACGGCCTCACTCCAAGGAAAGTGGGCTTCTTCATCACACGACATCTTGGGGCCTCTCTCACGTGGTGGCAGGACCATCGAGCCGGTCGCCGCGTGTACGGGTTGATTGGAGATGAACCTCCTAAAAAATCAAATCAATGATGGAAAATTGTGGGTTTGTCTCATGTAGGACTCGCGCATCAGCACCAACATGGAAGGGCAAATCGCAGCATATTTTGACCTCGACGGAACGCTGCTTAACGCCTCCAGCGAAAAGACCCTCACAGCGCATCTTGCAAAACGTCGTCCATGGCGCATCCCATGGGGGGCAGTAGCATGGACATCGGGCTTCTTAACCAATCTATTACGAGGCCGCTCAGTTTACGATGCAGCCCGAAATCGCGGCCACTTGTCCCTTTCGTCATGGAAGGTCCTTGAGTCCTATTCAGAGCACTTGGCCGAGCACGTCTTGAAAGAACATGTTTCGGCAAAATCATGGGAACGACTGCAGTGGCATCGCGACCAGGGCCATCGGTTGGTCCTTGTCACGGCCACCGTTGCCCCCATGGCTGAAGCGATGGCTCGGGTGCTCAACATGGATGCAGTCTACGGTTGTGGGCCAGACGAGCGAACCGGCATCTTGTCAGGTTCTGAGCGAGGGTGGAGCGTCCCTCGTCGCAAAGGAAAAGTTCCCATAGTGGAAATGGATGCGAAGGAAAACAATCACGATCTCAGCCAGTGTTATGGATATGGAAATACCCTTGCAGACTCCTGGTTTATGGCTCTCTGCGGGCATGCAATTGCAGTAAACCCTGAAGGGTCTCTACGGAAGCACGCCCACTCACATCAGTGGGAAATTGTGGAATGGCCTTGAGAGTTCATATATCCTCACGAGCGATAAAAACCATGAGTCCGGATGAAGAAGAAGAAAACCAAGCAAGTGGAGTTGTCCAAGATTACCGAAGGGAATTGCTGCTCAACCAAATGTTAGAGGCTGCCCAAGCAACCAATCGAGCTGCAAAGTTAGTCAACAATATCGTGGCACGAAATCAAGAACGAATGTTTCTTGACAAGTCCGGTCGTATTATTGTTAATGGAGCACTTGCAACGTATCGTGTTGACATGGGTGCCTTTCTCAACAAAATGAACAACCCCTTTGATTACAGTTCTTTTGACCAAGTTGAAATTCACCCTAAAGGAAGCCTTGTTGACCAACCTAAGACTGCATGCGTCCAAGTCCAAATCTACGGTTCCATGCCTGCATATGACCTTCTGGGAGCGTATTTGTTGGGCCTCATGAACGATGAGTCGACATGGCTTCAAGAAAACATGGGCCCCCTACGTCATGCATTGTACGCCATGTATGGGCTTAGGGAAAGCCCTCTTACCGACTCGCTGTCATCGTACCTTTTCATGAAATTCGGTGGGCAATTGGACCATAAGAAAAACCAATTTGTTTTGAGCGGTACAAATGGATGGAAGTGGCGCGTTTCTTTCGGAAATCCATTGGCTCGCGGCTTCAAAATTGAATACTCAAAGCCACGTCAAAGTTGGTGGAATGACATGTTTGACGACCATCTTGCCGAGACCTCACAACATTACACGCTCTGTGGTTTCTTTGACCTGATTGACCACCTGTCGGAGTCCCCAGCAATTCTTCGTGATTCGTCCGAGTGGCAGACTGACCCGATTTTTGTCAGAAAAGTAGCTTCGGTCTATCCTCCGCTGGCCAAGAAGTTGCTGGCAACCATTGAGAGCGAAGATTACGACCCTGCAACCATCCAATCCTTCTATGATGAAACCATCACCGAAGAAGAAGCAACTACGGTCGCTCTTCTTGATGAGCAGATTCGTAACTTGGCTCTAGCCTAAGCTGAGTCATGGTTGAATGGCGGCCCCACCGCGATTCGAACACGGGTTCGAGGCTCCGCAAGCCTCTGTGATATCCAAGCTACACTATAGGGCCAATTTGGCCGACCAGCCGCCCCAATATAAGCGCGAGGGTGGTACAACGCCCTGTTTCGTACAAGGGTTCATTGAATTGAGACGCCTGGAAACTCCATGGCCGTAGTGATTGAACGCTCTGTGGAATTCCCGATGGTCGATTTGGCCAATATCGCCTATTTCCCAAGAATCTACGACTTGGCCCATCGCGTGTTTGAAGCCACTTGGCCTGAGATGTGCGGTGTGGATTATCCGACGGTCCTTGGAGAACTAAAAGTTGGTTTTCCCGTCATCAACATCACATCGGAATTCAAAGCACCCATGAGGTACGGCGACCGAGTTTCAGCACACATATCAATTTCCCATATTGGGACCACATCGCTGGTCTGGGAATATCGTTTCATCAATCAACACTCAGATCTTGTTTGGACATCATCCCAAACTACTGTTTGTGTTGACATGGATACGTTGAAGCCAACACCGATTCCGGAGCGCCTCAAAACAGGCCTGAACAACCATTTAGACGGAGGGGTCGCCGATGAACAATGAAGGCATAAAACCAGACACCCGAGGGCCGAAGAACATCGCTATTATCCTCTTTTTTTGTGCCCTTTTACTAGCTGGCTTTTCTTATCAAGACTGGCTACAGCACCAAGGCGGCCTTACAGATTCCCAGGTCGATACGTTCCTGGCGACTCCAAACAGTCAGGGCGGCGAGCCAACATCCGTGGACGACTTTAGAGCGTTTGAAGACGAAGTCCAAAGCAATAAGGGGTATTTAATCCGTTCAATTGGGCTGGCGCTGGCAACGATTTGTCTCCTCATAGGAACGCCATTTTTGCATCGATTGAACATCAACGGAGCGTATCTCTGTGTAGCAGGAGCAGCGCTTGGTTTGATCACGGGCGTCTACGGAAGTTACCTCATCAACGATTCGGCTCAAATGCACTTGGGTGACGCTATGATGCTGACTTACGAAATATGGGTGTATCTTTGTGGAGCGATTATGTCCTTATGTCTCGCAGTAACAGCGTTACCTCTCTTGAACACCAAAGCTCGAATGGCACTCAACCTCCACGTGATTGTGGTACAAGACGAATCGGAGTGAATGATTCACTCTGGCTTTGGCCATTTTTTGGCTAGCGCCTTGCGCAGATCGTCGTTCATGGTGGCGTTCCACCAATCGCTACCTTGCCAGATTGCGTATTTACCTCGTATTCCTCGCAGGTCAGCGCCTTTGAATTTACAATTCTTGAAGTTTGACAGATTCAATCTAGCCTTTCTCAAATCGGCACCACGGAAATCGGAGTGGTCAAACGAAGATTTCATCAGATCGGCATCAACCATCGATGCTCGACGAAAGTCACAGTGCGTAAAATCCCCTTCAGTCAGGTCGGCCCTATCAAAAATGGTTCTACGGAAATTGGAACCGGTATGGCGCCCCTTTCTTACCAACGACTCGGTTTTGTTTTGAAAGGACCAATCGAGCACTTCGGCGTCTTCCGAGGTTGCCTCATCGTCCCGAGGATCGCCTTTTCCTCCGCCGGACATGACCATTTAAGCACCTCAAGCGCCGGAGCGCTTGTCCAAGTGTGCTTGGCCTTCGGGTGTAAGGATTGCGAATCGGTTTTTATCATCTTTTCCTCGTGGAACGATCAGGAAATTTCTTTCTTTTAGACGGTTAAGGTAGAGGGAGAGATTGCCGGGTGGGTCGATGCCCGCATCACTGAACAATTGATTGACAACACGGGGTGGACTGTCGCTCACGCCTTCTACGTCACGCAGGTAGTGGATGGCTCCCAACACTTGGTCAGGCTTTCGTGAGAGTGCACAATTGTCGAGGAGGGCGCGGAACGCAGAGCCTCGTTCAGGCAGTCCTGCATCTCTTGCGGCATTTACAGCGGCTTCAAGTGCGTTTTCTCTTGCCTCGCGGATGCGTTCCAGGAGCATGGTCCACGTGTGGTCTATCTTGGCCGCAGCCATTTGTTCGTCAATTTGAATCGCAGCACCTTCGAGATTAATCTCGATGTCGCCTGCTTGAACTGTAAGTCGCAAAATAATCGCCTCTTAGAAGATAACGATACTCAATCATTCATAACCTTATGTTGTAGAAAATGATACATTTTTTACAAAATTTATCCGTTCAACGCGACAAAACAAACATAACAGGTAATGCGCAGCCATCCATGAGGCCTTGAGATGAAATCCCGTCAAATGCTGGGGACCCTGCTTGTTTTGATGATGATCGGTCCTGGCTGGTCAGTCATGTTTGCTAACGCCCAATCCACCACCATTTCTGTTTTCTCTACGGGTACAGCGCAAGAAACAGTCACCATGAACGGTGGCACACACACCTCAATCGGATTTGATTTGGAGCGAAATACTACAATTGAACAGTCTCTTTTCTTCCTATCGCCCGATTCTGGAACAACTCAGTCACCGGGCAAGGTCTGGCTGGACATTGACCAAAACGGAGAGAATGAGTGGGAATTCAATCAAACCAGTTACGGAGACCTCGGATTGCAGACAATGTTTGCAAACGGGAACAACTCATCATCATTAGTCATCATACCAAACGGGCAGGTTCAAGCCAACACGAATACTTCGGACTTCCTCCTTCCTTACGGTTCTGCAATAACCGATGCTCGAATGACGGTTGGGTTCGAACCCACTCTGACGGGTGGTTTCTTTCCATTGGGGCCGATAACAGATACGGCCATTGGAGATATTGAAAACAACAGTCGAGCAGACGCCATTCTTCTTTCCTCATCCAATGCAAGTACTGGAGTGGGGACTGCCTTCACGGTCATGGGTTACACCAATACCACGGGCGTTTCCAACACATCATGGGTTCCAACATGCACCAACGCTACACGGGTGATGGTTGACGATCTGAACGGTGATTCCTATGAAGACGTAATCACCTATGCGCCGGTAGACAGTTTGCTCTGCATTCACATCTACAACGGTACAACAGGTAACTTTCCAACACGGGCCAACTACACCCTGCCCTCTTCAGTCATCGATTTGGAAATTGGAGATGTTGCCGATGACGGATACGCAGACTTGGTGACCATCCGAACCGGTGGAGCCATTGATGTTGCAGAATTTAGCACCAAGTCCAATGGTTTTACATCCGTAGACTCAGCGGTTGTTTACGAATCGACTCAAAGCACAACCCCAGCCTCTCTGACAGCAATGTACCTGGCTCGGTTCGACGGTGAATTGAATCCATACAAATTGGTCGTAGTCGATAATACTGGCCAATGCATCCAGCTGCAGTATGCCCCAAACGGCGCTTTTGCAGAGTTGGTGACACGCTTTGATGGACTCGGAACCGATTCAATATACGGTGATTTTGACAACGACGGAGACCTTGATTTCATCGCTACCCGCGGCACAGGGCACCGCTCCATTGAAAACCGCCTCACATCTTGGGATGAGGACAACCACAATGGCCTCTTGGACCTCACCAACGCGACCATCATCGACCACGACTACGATATGGACAGTTCACTCCTCCTTCCTCAGTTGACTCAAGGCGATGGTATTTCGAGCACAGTGGATGGTAATTTTACTGCTTACAATTTCCGTACTTACGGCAACAACAAGGGGCGAGTTGATTCATCTGCTTCAGCAATATTGGAACCTTGGACCATGCCCAAGTCGATTGATTTCGGTGACCTTGATGGCGATGGTATTCGCGAACATGTTGTCGTCGCAGGCGAAGGTTCACAGCACGGGGTTTTCATCGGTGCGTGGCACGAGATTGGTTACGACGTTGACCATAATTCAATAGCTGATTTCACCGCATCAGGCTATGCTGGTAACGGTTCAAATGGCCTCGCACCGCTTCAGATACTTGACCCAACCAACAACCTGAGCACACAGTTGAGCAACATGAGTTTCAGTTGGCCGTGGACCACTGATGGATACGGAATTCAAATGTCTCCAGTCAATTTTTCGTTGACCACATTGGCTGAAGGCATGTTCACCTTCACAGATCTCAACATTACATATGACGCAGACTTTCAAGTGAACCTTAATCCGCACCCCTCTGGTAACTTGACCAATGTATTGAATCAACAAATGACCGGTGGTTCAGGAACCTTGAACGTACCCCTGCTGTTTTCTTCAACACAAAACGGTAGTTTTGAGATTTCTAACCCCACCATCGCCTACGTTGAAGGTGCGCCCAATATTGCCCTACCTCCGACTCCGATATTGCAGATGAATCAACTGAACAGCACAAGTTTGGAACTTGGATGGCAAAATCTGAGCGATTTCGGTGACGACTTGCTCCAATTCGTCATCTACAGGGTTGGTCAGAATCAAACTTTAGATCTGCTGAACACCTATTCAATCAGCATCGGTAACTTCACGGTTGATACGAGTTTCTTACCCGGTGAACAATACGACTATTACGTCCGCAGTGTCCATGAATACGGCGTGACCAGCAATCTTTCTGCACCCCTTTCAATCATCGTCCCATATCCCCCCCCGCAGTCCTACATACCGAACGTGACGGCTGTAGACCGCCCTGGCGACTCCGGGGGCGTGTTGGACGTCACTTGGTCCTCAGGACATTCATCCGTGACTGAACATCAAATTTACCTCAGTGCTGTGAATTTTACTTCGGTTAACGGAATGAGTCCGTCCAAAACAACCTCGGCCTCAGTCTTTAACGCCACACTGAATATTGACGATGAGGGCAATGCTCTCCTCGACGGAACACCCTACTTCGTTGCCGTTGTCGGTGTTGACCAGTTTGGTAATTTTTCAGAAGATGCGGCAGCGTTTGGCCCAGTCTTCACCAGAAACGACTCGGCATTAACCGCGTCGCTTGATGTGTCCTATATCGGATTTACAAGCGATGAAAGCATCTCACACGTTTTGCTGAAGAAGAATGGGGCGTTGGATGTGGTCGCTCATTTGCATCAGAACGGTTCGGGTGTTGATGGAGCGGAGTTGGCGTTGAACATTCTTGGCGAAAACGATAACTATACGCTTGTTGAAACAACCAATGAATCAGGTATAGCGGTATTTTCAATCTCTTCTCTTACTACCTTGGGGCCCATTGAAGCGCTTGGCCAAATGACGCTTTCAGTGAGTTACCAAGGAAGCCAAGGGGGAGTCATTGACCGCCCACTTACCCCAGCATTCAACCAATCCTCTGCTTTTGGTGTCGTTGATGTGGCCTTCACGACCGTTGAACCAATCCTTCTGGCAGAGAACGCATCATTCTCTACGGTTCTCCTTGTCAATGCAGACATCCCCGAACAACAGGTACTGCTTGCAAATATGGTCGTTGGATGGATCGCCAACGATGAAAATGGTTCAGAGGTATCTGTGGGAATTGGAGCGGTACGTGGAAACGAGATGGAACTCTCTGGAATTGGCGCATACGGCGGAATCCTTCACATCCATTTGGACACGTTCACTCCTTACTACTACACCGAAGGGATGGCCGTCATGATAGACTTTGAAGGGCCGCCTGTTGTAGAACAAAATGAAACCAACTCCTCCACCAATGACAGCAACGAAACGACATTCCCGGATGTAACGCTGGCTGGAACGATTGACTGTGGAACTGCAACCTACGCATGGGAGCAAAACAGTACTGATGAGCGCATTACGTGTACCATCACCAATCCGAATCCGTTTGATGTGTTCCTCGGATTTTCCTGGAAAGTGACTCCAACAACCCCTCCGCCAGTCACCTTTGAAGCGCCTTTTGGTGTGAGCAGCGGGCCGCCCCTCACCATTTCTGCGGGGGCCTCGATCCAAGTAGAGTTCTCGCCGGTCCGTAATGGGCCATCCGATGGTTTGTTCCCCGGAATTCAAGGCGTGGGATACGTCGTTTTCTTCTCATGCTCTGAGTACGGCGGAGCCAATCAGTGCGATTCCATGACCACGCCTACAGCAAGCACTGAAGGTGAATTACAATGGACGCTCTCAGCGAAACTTGAGGTTGATACAGACAATACCAACGACGGTCAGAGCAGCGACAAGGAGGACGGAGCCTCAAGCTCCACGACTCCGGTACTGGTCGGAATTGGTATTGTTCTCTTCGTGGCCGCAGCCATAGGTGGAGCGATCTTCATGCGTTCCAGGATTGATGACGACTTTGACGAAGACGATGAAGACGATTATTATGCGGAAGCGATGTCCGCACCGGACGCGATTCCGGGGCAAAAAAGTCTCGACCTCAACGCTTCCAAATCTCTTGATTCGCTCAAGGCAGAGGGTAAAGAATTGCATGAAGAAGCCCCTGAAGGAATTGAATCCTCAATGCTTGGCAGCAGTGCCGATGCCTTCCAATTTGGCGCAACAGCCGAAGACATCAGTCCCGAAACCGATGCTGAAGACACACATGAGGGCGAATATTCATCTGAAGAAGAATGGACTGAGGAAGCCGCCCAAGAGGACGATGGAATCTCAGTGGACGAGAACGGCACCGAATGGTGGGAAGATGAAGAAGGCGTCTGGTGGTACCGCGAAGAGGGCTGGGAAGACTGGGCCGTCTGGGAAGATTGATTCAAGCGCGAGTCTTTTGATGGGCTGACGAGTGGGTGCAAACCGGAGGGAATTCAATGGATGCGAATCTTCAATCATACGCGTTGGTTTTGCATCAAGATGCTGACCCAAGAACCGGAGGCGTTGCAATCTGCGGGTTCACCACTGCAGGAATGGTCGGCGTCATCGCAACATCCCACATCATCAAAGAGTTGAAATTGAAACAATTAGGGACTGTCATGCATGCCGATTTCCCTGCCGTTGCCCTCATTCACAACGAGATTCCAAAACACCCGGTACGTGTGTATCAAGGCGACGGAATTGGGGTGTTCACCTCTGAAATTCAGTTCGGAAACGAAACCGACATCACCTTCGCATCCACCGTTCTTGAATGGTTTACGAAAGGTGGTTTCGACCGTCTCATCATCATCGATGGCTTGGTTCGTCCAGAAAAGGAATTAACCGAAGGTGCTTTGTTTGGTGTAGGCTCAATCGCCGCCTCGAGAAATCGATTGAAGGGCTTGGATATCGAACCCATACAGCAAGGCATTGTAGCCGGCATCACCGGATTTTTGCTTGGCGAGGGTGACCGTTTGGGGATTGATATCACCGCCCTTCTTTCTGAGGCGAATCCAATGTATCCAGATGCGCGGGCTGCTGCTATCGCAGTCGAAGCGATTGGGGATTTGACAGGCCTGGAAATTCCTTTGACCGACCTGCTTGAAAATGCTCGGGACATTGAAGACAACGTCCGCAACATCATTGAGAATGCCTCACAGATGCTCCCCGCACCGGATGCAACCAACATCACGGACATTGACCCATCATTCGGCTGAAGGGTTCCCATGGGCGTTATCCAACAAGGGCGCGCACGCGCTCAAGAACGGCCTCTAGCGGAGCATCAGTGACAAAGAACGGGTCGATATCCGGGACACGAGCTGCACAATGTCCGTGCTCTCTGAGCGATGTGAACAAGACCTCCAACTTTGGAGCATGCGTCACGCCTGCCATGTTGGGCAGGTCGTCAATATGCAACAACAGGTGATCGCGACTCATCAGATCTGCAGCGTCCGCTATGTAACGAACACTTCGGCGCAATTCCCGCTGAGAGTATTCTTGGTCTGCATCGTCCCACTCCAAACCGTGAGTTCTTGCTCGTTCAACTTCGTCTAACGACGGCGAACAAAGGGCAAGGGCCCGCTCTTCGGTCATTCTACCAGCGATGTCTTTGTTCCAAAGAGGGCCGACCCACATCGGACCGCTTCCACGCTCTACCTCTTCTGGAGTTGGATGCTGAACAAACCGATAACCACCATGAGGTTCACGAATGCGCCAACCCATCATATCCATGACATCGGATGCCCGTTCCTTGCTTCGTCGCACCTTGACGCTTACACGAACGTGATGGCCATCGAAGAGCGCTAAAACGGGTTCAATAAAGCGGTCATGACGAGCAGCAGTGGTTGCTACGAGGCCGAGAAGAACGCGCACCCCATCGTCATGTGCGTAGGTGTCAACAATTCCCTTTGCACCATAACGGCGTTGTTGTGATGAAGCGCTTGAGCCCGTGAGCGCAGCGGTATCGGTGGCCGTCACTTCGAGGAAACCGATTCTTGCAAGTCCTTGGATGGCTGAATCCAGGAAATTTACAGGAGAGCCAAAGGGGTCGAGGTCTACCCACTGGTAGGCTGCTTCCATCAAGGCAATGCGGGCGTCATTTTGCATGACAAAAATTCCGTTTTCCATGGTTCCTTCAGGAATTCGTTCATATCGGTCGTCTTCGAGAGCATGGCCTACCGAAACTTTTGGAGGGAACGCGCCATGAGAGCGCTTTAACCAATCAAGAGCAAAGATGTCAAGGTCGTTCGCTGCAATGCGAAGGCGGGGTTGGATTCCATCGGGAAGTTCATTTCGCCACCGACGAACACGGACCCCTGTTGCACAGAGGGCATCAAGAGCGCGAAGGTCATGGCCGGGCTTGACCAACCAATCGTGTTCCAACGCATCTGCAAGCAGCATCACCGAACGTGTTCGGGCCGGAGCCATTGCAGGGTTGAGAAAACCAGGCCCAGTGCGCTTTGCAGGGCCTCTCGGCATGTGTGTTGGGCGCTCTTGGTCCTCACGCAAATGGACCAGTGTCCTTCCTTCAAGCCAAAGGTGACCCGGAGATTTGGCCCCTTCAGGTTCTCCGGTCATAAATCGGGGAAGAACCTCTCCCTCAAGACCGCACCGACGCGACCCAAATCAATAATGGGAGAATTCAACGCCTTCAATGGCGTGTGTCACAACATGACCGTCGTTGGTAACCGAACCGACAACTGCAGTTCCCGGAAGGCGATGAGAAATCCATTCAGTGATGCTTTGAGCGTGGGCTTTGTCAACTGCAATGACCATTCCCATTCCCATATTGAATGTACGATACATTTCTCGGGTTTCCACCCCACCGGCTTCTTGTAACCACTTGAATTCAGGCAGTACGGGGAGTGGAGTGTCAATGGACCATCCCAACGTGTCGTGAAGACGAAGAAGGTTCGAGAGTCCACCGCCCGTTACATGGCAGATTCCATGAATATTGGAAATTGAAAAGGATGAACCGTTTCGGGCTTCTGTGAGTAAATCAACGACAGGGTCGCAGTAAATTCGTGTTGGATTCAGAACAACTTCGCCCATGGTTGGCTCACCGTCAGTCCAACGGATGAATTCCCTGTGGGGGTGGTTGCTGTCAAAAGGAGCAGGGGAGCGATAGTCAATTCCAGCATGTTCAACGATTCGACGAACCAACGAGTAACCGTTTGAGTGGATCCCTGACGCAGGGAGGCCGATCAACACGTCGCCTTCTTTGAGATGCTCTCCAGTGATGGCCTGTCCTTTCGGAAGCCACCCAAGGGCGGTTCCAGACATGTCCAATTCAGTGACAATACCTGGCAATGATGCTGTTTCTCCACCCGCTAAGGTTACTCTCGCTTGCCGGCATGCTTCTGCGAGCGATGCACCCAAAGCCGCATGAATGGCTGGGTCCGGTTTTGGAACAGCAACGTAGTCAACGAAGGCAATCGGTTCGGCTCCTACGCACAACAGGTCATTCACATTCATCGCCATGCAGTCAATGCCTACGCCGGACCATTGTTCAAGCATGGTTGCGATTTGCAATTTGCTCCCGACTCCATCGGTAGCCATTGCTAACAAATTATCTCCAAACTCAATGAGTCCACCAAATCCTCCGGGGAGGTCAACCGGCGCCCCAGGGGTTCCAGGTTTGCGGACGCTCTTGCTCAGGGCTCCGATGAGGGATGCAACTGCAGAGCCTTCAAGGTCAATATCGACCCCCGCACTTGCGTAGTCCATGGGCTCGTCCATAACGTGACCACAAGTCGGCGCCTCAAGAAGAAACCGCTTGATTTTCTTGCATCATTTTCGCAGCGCTTTCGACAGAAGAGGGAAAGAAACGTCAAGACGATGGTCAATCCCACTGTGTGTCCCAACAAATTCTTCGTAAACATGGGGGACTGAAAGAGCGTCAAGTCGAGCGACAAACCGCCGAGTCCCGTAGTGGATATGGTACTGGTCTTGCCCCCCACAATCCACGAAGCACAATTTCATTCCAGCTAAGGCTTCATGACGATGTTCTACCATTGAAAGCGGGTCAAAAGTCATCCATCGTCCCCAAGCTTCAGGCTCAACGATGCAGGTGGAGAGGTCTACGGGCAACTTCACGCCCAAGTTGAGCCCCTCCCCGATAGGGCGCGGGTCGTAAGATGCAGCAAGAGCACACATCATCATCGTGTGAAAATCAGAGGAACGCATGGACGGCGCGTCTGCCAGTCGAGCAAGATAGGCTTCAGCTGACCCGTCAGGCGCAATGTGGGTGACGGTTTCGCCCCAAGAACCGCCGTACATCAACTCAAATCCAACGTCGCCTGAATGCGAAGCAACAGCAGACCAAGCATCGGGACGAAGCATGCCGTTGACCATTGATCCGTATCCCCCAGACGATTTCCCGACAAGTCCGAAGTGTCCGTTGGTGGAGTATCTGTTTTCGATTTCTGGGCGCAGTCCATCGGCCAACCACGCTGACCAGTTCCCAAGAACAGGAGAATCAACGAACTGGTTGCCTCCCAAGGAGGTGAATGTGTCGGGCATGACCAAAATCACGGGCTCCATTGCCCCATCTGCTACTAACCGTTCATGCCGTTGGGGCAGTGTTTCTCCGAACGCCTTCCACCCTGCCCGCTGGGGGCCACTTGATGTGAATGGTGCAAGATAAATGACAACAGGTAGCGCCCCTCCCGCCTCAAGTTGTTGGATTCCTTCTGGGGTGAGATGGACTAAGATTTCCCGTTCAGTAGGGTCGCCCAAGCGATTTGCGATGAGCTCAGAATCAAACGACCAGCGGTCTATTCGGCCTCGAACGGGTGTGAATTGGTGCTCAGGCATGGTACGGGTAAGGAGCGGTGATTCATCTGTCCTGCGGTTCTGGCTGGATTCCAATGGACACCTCACAAGGTTGTAAAAAGGGGCCAGCAGGAAGCAAGTTCTCCAGTGGAAATCAAGGGGTAATGTTCCGTTTGGGAATTCATTATGTACCCTCGGCAACCGAATAGGATATCTACGGGCGGGAAAGAGATGGTCTCAATTCAAGAATTCGATTTGCCTGCTCGTTGGACTTCATTGATTCAAGATAACTTCTCCGAGGCCGTACATAATCTTGCACACATGTGGCCTGATGAGCAATCGATGACCATATCTTACCGTGTCATCGAAGGGTACGACCACGAGTTTGCTCAAGACTTATTGGCTCATCCGGACCTTCATTTTTCAGCTGCTAACCGCGCACTTCACCAATTTTTACTTGATGCAGGACATGGAACGATTCTCCCATTTGTTCGTATTGAACATCTACCAAGCGACCAAATCCGCACCGTATCCCAATTGAGGGCAGACGATATCGGCCAAATGGTCGCCCTTGATGCAGTGACGACCAAAATCTCCGGTGTTCGCCCCCGATTGTATTCTGCCGTGTTTGAATGCATTGCGTGCGGACATACGATTGAAATCAATCAACCGAACGAGCAAGAATTGATCGAACCCCTTGAATGTTCACAAATCGACGGGGGATGCGGTCGTCCAAAACGTCAAACACGGTTCCAGTTACAACAACAGGCATCCCATCTCATCAACTCTCAATTTATTGAATTGCAGGAATTGCCTGAACAGATGAAAGGCGGTATTCAGCCCGAACGCATCATTTGCATCGGAGAGCAGGATTTAGCAGGCAAACTCAACCCAGGCGACCGAGTTAAGGCCAACGGTGTGTTGTTCATCCGCTCTCAACGAAAAGGAGGAAAAGACACTCCAGTCTTCGATATATTCCTCCGCATCCACTCTCTTGAACGGCAAAACATCCCGTTGGAAGAAATCATCATTTCGGAGGAAGAAGAATTGGAGATCCGGAACATTGCTCGCAAGGACGACGTTTACGATTTGCTCACGCGAAGCATTGCACCGTCTATTTTTGGTATGAGTCACATCAAGAAATCCTTGATGCTCCAATTGTTTGGCGGAGTTGCACAATTGAACTCCGACGGAACACGAAATCGCGGGGACATTCACATCTTGCTCATGGGCGACCCCGGTGTTGCTAAGTCACAACTTCTCAATTACATGGCGTCAATTTCCCCGCGTGGAAGGTTCACCTCAGGGCAATCGGCCTCAGCAGCAGGTTTGACCGCTGCTGCGGTTCAGGATGCGACTGCAGATGGCCGTTGGACCCTTGAAGCAGGTGCGCTGGTCCTGGCCGACCTTGGCCTCGCAGCGATTGACGAATTCGACAAAATGAACAGCGCAGATCGTTCCAGCATGCACGAGGCCATGGAACAGCAACGGATTTCAATCTCTAAAGCAGGAATCAATGCAAGCCTCAGAACACGCTGTGCGGTTCTTGCAGCTGCAAACCCAAAGGCAGGCAGGTTCGAACCTGTGAGCGACCTTCCGTTCACCGCTCAAATTGACTTGGCCCCGCCCTTGGTTTCTCGTTTTGACATCATTTGGCTCATCACGGATACTCCCGATGGAGACAATGACCAGAAGATTGCTAAGCACATCATCTCGAACAGGATGCAAGGTAGCAGCGAATTGTTGGTCAACGAAGGCTCGCTACCCGACCCATCCCGACCAACAGCTTTGTCGCAAAAAGTCAGCACGAAGAAAAGTGAGGATTACGACATTTTGCCGAGAGAAATCCTACGGAAGTACATCGCCTATTCCAAGAGAAACATCCACCCCAAACTTTCAGAAGACGCACAGGATGCCATCGTTGCCTACTACGTTGAAACCAGAAAATCCGGGGGAGAGTCCACAGATAGCGTGGCCATTACCGCTCGTTCTCTAGAAGCACTTTCACGCTTATCGGAAGCAAGTGCTCGAATTCGG
>ERZ1046148.570-NODE-570-length-21641-cov-15.346243_pt1 | contig 21641 bp, 19 predicted proteins | sample MGYA00383090_ERZ1046148 | MGnify/ENA primary metagenome ERZ1046148 (study PRJEB29581, sample SAMEA5548360) | metagenome | biome: marine; feature: coastal; material: water | depth 25 m | study: Short-term variability in the microbial, nano- and picoplankton... | reverse complement strand
ATGCCTAGACATAGGGTTATCAACCGTAATGTCGCCAATACCTTTTTCCATTAACTCTCTGATTTCACGATTAATTTCTCTTGGTGTCATCTCAAGCGCATCAATCGATGCACTCTTAGACGTATCAACATCAAACGAGTGAAAATACGTTAGATTTTCAGTTTCATCAACAGAAAAAAAGCGTTGCTGAGTTCTTCCTTTTAGTTGCTCCTCATGCAGCCCCATTTCATGAGACGTCTCTTTATTTAGTTTTGCCATACTTTTACCTCTCCGTGATATGGGTCAAATGTTTCAATATGATGATCAAACAATGTTCTAATTGCAACTTCTTCTGAAGCAAGTGCAATCATGTCATCACCCTCATAAACAACCATTGGTTTTGCAGCCATAACATCCTTAGCCATGCCAAGTTGATCTTTTGTTGCAACCAAGTAAGTGAAAACGCCATCTAAATATTCAACTGAATCTTTCATGGCAGTTTCTAAATCAGCGCCCTGACTAATTCTATCTGCAAGGTAAACTGCAATGAGTTCAGAGTCGCAGTTAGATGAAAAGCGGTGACCTTTACGCTCAAGTGCACGTCTATTTGTCCAATAGTTTGTCAACTGTCCATTATGAACCACTGCAACATCACTAAATGGATAAGCCCAGTAAGGGTGAGCAGAGCGAATATCAACGTCCGACTCTGTCGCCATCCTTGTGTGCCCAATTCCGTGAGAACCATTGAAGTCATTGAGGCCATATTGATCAGAAACAACTGATGCATCTCCAAGATCTTTGATTAACTCTAGTGAGTTACCGATAGATAAAATCTCAACACCTTCAATATCTTCAACAAAATCTGCGACTTTTTTCATATCACCTGAGAATTTAACCTCATATCGATGAGCGTATTCAGTTGGGCTTTCTTTATTTACAACCTTAACACCTAACTCAGTAAGTCTCGTATTGACTGTTTCAAGGCGCTCTTGAATTGAAGCATGTATATCATAGCTACCTTCTAAATCAGCCGCTTCAGCAACCTTAAAACGTAAAATTTGATTTCCATTATCGTCACCATACATTGCATAGCCCGTTGAGTCTGGCCCTCGATGCTTCAAAGCTTGCAGCATTGATGTCATTTGTTCACCAATGTTTACATCCTTTCCAGCTTTTTTATGAATAATTCCTGCTATTCCGCACATAAAATAATCTCCCTTTCCGAAAAATTGCCCACCGGTTAGGTGGGCACTCTAAATAAAAAACCTAAATTAAACTAGCCTAAGGTAGGCAGTCCAAGTAAGTTTCCATATCCCAATCTGTAACCGTATGATTGAATCTTTCCCACTCATCTGTCTTGTAGTGGTGATAGACCTTATACATTTCATCAGGCATCGCAGATTTAATAACTTCGTCATTCGCAAGTTCATTCATCGCATCTCCTAGGGACATAGGAAGCTTAGTAACTTGTTTACCTGCCTCCATTGCTGCATAGATGTTGCGCTCTTCAGGCTCCCCTGCATCAATATTATTATCAATACCATCGCCCATAGCTTTCAACAAAGCTGAACCCATCAAGTAAGGGTTAACCATTGAGTCAACTGAACGATACTCAAAACGACCTGGTGCAGAAACACGAAGCGCACAGGTACGGTTCTGGTAACCCCAGTCAGCAAAAATTGGTGCCCAAAAACCCGTATCCCAAAGACGACGGTATGAGTTCACCGTTGAAGAGCCAATTGAAGTCAATGCTGGTAAGTGCTTAATAACACCGCCGATCGAGTTAAGTCCAATAGGACCCGGCATCTTTTCGTCAATAGAAGGGTCCGGCATAAATGTATTTTCACCACCCTCTTTGTAGGTAAAGCAACCAGGCATACCTGGAAGCTCCCCATCACCAGTAGCAATTTCTGGATGGAATACCTCTTTACCACCTTTCCATAAAGACATATTGTGGTGACAGCCTGAAGCAGATACACCCATAAAAGGTTTACTCATAAAGCATGCAATCAAACCGAACTCACGAGCAACTTGCGCGCAAATTTGGCGGTATGTTGTTAAGCGGTCGGCATTTCTGAGTACGTCATCAAATTGTGTATTAAGTTCTAATTGACCCGGTGCATCTTCATGGTCACCTTGAATAATATCAAGACCCATTTGCTCAGAATATTCAATAACTTTCATGAATACTGGACGTAACTCTTCAAACTGATCAATGTGGTAACAGTTTGGCTTTGTTACACCACCATTTGGATTACCATCATCGCCACGCTTTAGCCACATCATCTCTGGCTCTGTACCGCAACGCATATCTAAACCATATTGATCTTGGAATTCCTTGTGTTGTCTATATAAGTTACCACGGCAATCAGATGTTAATGCAGCACCTGCATTTTCTCTCTCTTCACGATTTCTATAAAGTCTACAGAAAACGCGAGCTACTCTCTTATCCCATGGAAGCTGGCAAAAAGTGTCAGGATCTGGTAAGCCTACAAGCTCTGAAGCCTCAGGTCCATATCCAATATAATCACCGTGCCTATCTATAAATAAGTTGGCTGTTGAGCCATATACTAGTTGAAAACCTTTTTCAGCCAATCTCTCCCAGTGACGTGCAGGAATACCCTTACCGACGATACGCCCGGTAACGGATACAAACTGATAATATACATATGTAACACCCAAAGCATCGATCTTAGCTTTAACATCTTTTACAAGCTTATCGCGACCAGGTTCGTTAACGTGTTGTTCTAAATCTGTCATTTAATTTCTCCAAAAAAATAAAAAAAATCTTTATTAAAGATTTACCCCCTATATATGTATTTATTTAGTTTCAAAGTAAATAAACTAAATAAATACATCAAAAGTTTGTTGCTAGCCATACTGTGGTAGTTAAAAATAAAAAACTACACCACTGAAATAACTTAAAAAAGATTACTATTTAACTAATATTCGTGAGAGTATACTCCCAATGATATTCCATTGTCAAGAAATTTTTGTGATTTTAAAGAAATTAAATAAAAGAGTTTTTTTCTTCTAATTTATCAAAAAAAATAAGAAAAATTATGAAAAAAAGTGGTCCTATAGGGAAGTATCTATATAGATAATAAACAACAACAAGGATTACTAGTAAAACTTCAATTAAAAATTAAATTTAATCTGAACTAGTGGAACAGATAATAGTTAAAAATTGACATTCATCTGAGATAATTTTTTTAGGTCCGTGTGGTTTATCTGAGTCAAAATATATGGAGTCACCCTTCTTGAAGTTGTAAATCTTGCTTCCATAGTAATAATCCATTTGACCTTTAAGCATGTATATAAATTCAACGCCCTTGTGTTGAAATTCTGGAAAATCATAGTCTCTCGAACTGACAGTGATAAGACATGGCTCGACTTTTAGTGGCCCCCCTACTGTATGACCGAGAAGCTGATAATGACGACTCTCATCTGACCCTGCTCTTTCTATTGTTAAGCCTTCTCCTGACTTAATAAAGGTTGGCTCAACGTCTTTATCATGCTGCTCAAACAGAGATGTAATTGAAATATTAAGTGCATGACATATTAATTGAATCGTTTTTAATGAAGCACTAATCTGACCATTCTCAATTTTTGAAAGCATACTTGCAGATAACTGCGATTGCTTTGATAGTTGCTGAAGTGTTACCCCAGCATTTTTACGGTTAATACGGACTTGCTTTCCAATGGATGCTTCTAGCTGCTTATCGGTTCCAAAACTTGGAAGCTCTTTATTTATTATTGAAACGCTTTTTTGTTTTAAAGGGTTTTCTGAGTTAGAAGCCATAAATTAATTATTTACTTAGAATAAGAAATATATATTATAAAGAAAATAATATTAGCACACAACTACCCAAATGAACTTGATTATTATCTTGAGCGGCGACTTCTTCGATTCTTAGTCGGTGTTGAGTCATCTCCTTGGAAAATCGCCCTAGAACCCTTCGACATTGGGCCTAGCATATTTTCAATCTGTTCTAGAGTTGGAGGTGAACTTATCTGGTGCTCATCCATAGCCTTTCGCATTGCTCTTACATGATCAAAGGTCGTTCCACAGCAACCACCAATAATCTTTGCCCCCGAGTTCATAGCAATTTGAACGTAGTCAGCCATTAACCCTTCGGTTCCAGAATAAACAATACTGCCATCACGAAATTCTGGGATACCGCAATTTGCCTTTGAAATAACTACTGTATCCGGACCAACGTTTCGATTAATGTCATTGATTGTTGCTAATAGGTCAGAAGCGCCTATACCGCAGTTTGCGCCAAACCCTGTCAAATTAAGATCTTTGGCTCTCAATGCAAGGTTTGATGGTGTAACCCCCATCATCGTTTTACCAGCTGTATCAAAACTCATGGTTGCACAGACAGGCAATCCAAAATCTTTAACCGCATCTAGTGCTGCCTCTAGCTCCTCCATTGAGTACATTGTCTCTAGCCATAAAACATCGACACCCCCTTCAACTAAGCCCTCTGCTTGTGCCTTAAAGGCATCAGTCGCCTCCCCTGGAGTCATCAGACCGTGTGGCTCAATCATCTCACCAGTTGGCCCCATTGCACCAGCAACTATTACCAAGCGATCAGAATTATCAGCAACCTCTCTGGCTATAATTCCAGCAGCCTTGTTTAGTTCAAAAACTCTATCCTCAAATTTATGCAGTTTAAGTCTATAAGAAGTACCCCCAAAAGAATTGGTAAGAAACATATCAGACCCTGCATCAACAAAGCCTTGATGAAGCGCACGAATTCGATCTCTATGATTAACATTCCAAGGTTCAGGAGGGTCTCCAGTTTCAAGCCCCATAGCAAACAAATTAGTGCCAGTAGCGCCGTCAGCTAATATATGGTTTTTTTCTTTAAGAATTTGTAGAAAATTATTCATTTGATTGTAAAAAATTCAAATAAGAGATGCAGTAAAAATCACTAAAAAATGCAATAAGATTTGTAGTGAATATGATACAGTCATAGAAGCTTTAATTATCAATAAAAAAGTTGTCAAATTTAAATTATGAATAATTTAAATAATTATCAATTAGAAGATATCAATCCCTATATAATTTCAAGTTAAAATCTAACTCACAAATTGTGAATATTTTGATGACAAAGCAAGTGCAAAATTGCAAGCTATTTTTTAGCAATAAGTATAGTCTTGGTCACTCTCATACAATCCAAAAAACGATTTATTTTCTTGCTATAAATTCTTGGAACAATGAATAACAATTCAAACTCACATGAAGATGTGATTAATCGTTTTATTAGTTTCGGTGAAACTAATTTTGAATCAACATCTTTCCAGACTCCAGCAAAGAAAAGTGCCGCACAACTCGGAGTTCTTCGTTTAATTTATGCCTATCGATTCTCGGGACACTTGAGAGCTAAACTTGACCCTTTAAAGAGACCAAGACATCACACAACGCCGCCATTTACAATTGAAGAATTTGGTTTAACTACTGAAGACCTAGACAAGACCTTTGAAATGGGATCCTACCAAGGACCAAACTGTAATACTCTACGAGAACTTGTAGCCTCTCTTGAAACTACATATTGTGGCAGCCTTGGTACTGAGTATATGCATATCCCTAATATTGAAGAAAGGAAATGGATTCAAACAAAGATTGAGACTATGTCTGTAGATCTTCAAAATGATTCAGAATACAAAAAATGGCTACTTCAACGAATAACTGCAGCAGAAGTTTTTGAAAAATTTCTTCACAATCAATACGTCGGTCAAAAACGTTTCTCCTTAGAAGGGAGTGACACCCTCATACCACTACTGAATGTCCTTATTGAGCACTCAGGTAATCACTTAATGAAGAGGATCTGTCTAGGGATGGCACATAGGGGGCGCTTAAACGTATTGATTAATATCATGGGTAAGCGCGCTGAAAGCTTATTCAAAGAGTTTGATGGCGATTTAGGATTGACTAAGAATCAAACGGGTGATGTGAAATATCACCAAGGCTTTTCTTCAGATATTAAAACAGAAAAAAATAATGTCCACCTCGCTTTGATGTTTAACCCCTCTCACTTGGAGTTAGTTAATCCAGTTATTGAAGGTTACGCTCGATACCATCAAGATATTATCGGTAATTCAGATCGTCAAAAGGTTTTGCCTGTTCTTATTCATGGTGATGCCGCCTTTTCAGGTCAAGGCGTTGTTATGGAAACATTAAACATGTCTCAGTCTGGAGGATACAGAACCCAAGGAACTATTCACATTATTATTAATAATCAGATCGGCTTCACCACTAGTAAACAAGATGACGCTAGATCGACTGACTATTGCACTGATGTTGTAAAAATGATTAATGCACCTGTCTTTCATGTCAACGCTGAAGACCCTGAAATGGTTAGTTTTATAACTCGCTTAGCGCTTGATTACCGTATGAGATATAAAAAAGATGTGGTAATAGATTTGATGTGCTACAGGCGTCATGGCCACAATGAAGCAGATGAACCCGCCGTTACTCAGCCATTGATGTATGAAGCCATACGTAAAATGCCAACAACCAGATCAAACTACGCAAACTCTCTTATGAGGGAAGGTGTAATTAATCAGGCAGAAGTTGACTCAATGATGAGTGACTACCGACAAAAGCTAAAAGATGGCCAGAACGTTGCATACAATATCATTAAGCCAAAAAACAAGAGGGCCTGGGAAATGCTCTGGGAAGATTATTTTGATTCTTCATGGGAGGCACCTTATGAATCTTCCATTACTCATAAACACATAAAGAAACTTAACAAAAAACTTCAAAAAATACCTACTGGCTTTGAGGTTCACCCGCGAGTTAAAAAGATGCTGTCTGATAGGCAGAAAATGGCCAATGATAAAATTAATGCTGACTGGGGTTTTGCTGAAACATTAGCTTATGCAAGTCTCACAGAGCAAGGCACATCTATTCGACTTTCAGGACAAGATAGTGGAAGAGGAACATTCTTTCACCGCAATGCAGTACTCCACAATCAATTAGTAAATGAAGATTATATTCCTCTTAAACATATTAGCAAAAATCAAGGAAAAGTTCAGATTATTGATTCAATTCTTTCGGAGGAGGCGGCACTTGGCTTTGAGTATGGTTACGCTACAGCAAACCCAGAATCTCTAGTCATCTGGGAAGCTCAGTTCGGCGATTTTGCAAACGGTGCACAAGCAATTATTGATCAATTTATTGCCTCAGCAGAGGCTAAATGGGGGCGTCTTTCTAACTTAGTTATGCTTCTTCCACATGGCCTTGAGGGTCAAGGACCTGAACACTCATCTGGAAGGCTTGAGCGTTTTCTTCAGTTATGTGCTAGTCACAATATGCAGGTCTGCGTTCCCACAACGGCCTCTCAAATATTTCATTTAATGAGACGACAAGTTAATAGAAAATTTCGCGCACCTCTAATCATTATGTCTCCAAAAAGCTTGTTAAGAAATCCTTTAGCCTCCTCACCTTTATTTAAGTTCACTGAGGGAAAGTTTAGGGATGTATATGAAGAGCAGTATGACAACATTAAACCTAAAAAAGTTGACCGCGTCATTATGTGTAGTGGCAAGATATTTTATGAATTATTAACTCGTCGCCAAGATGATCAGATTAATAATGTAGCAATCCTCAGGCTCGAACAGCTCTACCCATTTCCAGCGGAGAAACTTATGACAGAGCTCGCAAAATTTCCAAAAGCTAAGGATGTAGTTTGGTGCCAAGAAGAACCAATTAACCAAGGCGCATGGTACACTTCTAGACATAATTTTATGGAATGTATAATTAAAAATCAAACTCTCCATGCTGTTGCACGAGACCTTTATGCAGCGCCAGCTGAAGGAAGTATAAGACAACACAACATTAACCAAAGCTACGTAATTGAGCAAGCGCTAGGCATTCAGCCTATAAATAACTCTAGGAGTATTAAGAAGTGAAAGAAGTAAAAGTACCTATATTGCCAGAATCAATAAGTGAGGCGACTGTTGCTGCATGGCACAAGAAGCCTGGTGATTATGTTGAAATCGACGATGTCATTGTTGAAATTGAGACTGACAAAGTTGTACTTGAGGTTCCTGCAGAAGAGTCTGGCGTTTTAAGTGAAATCCTAGAAAAGGAAGGTGAAACTGTTAGCGAGAATCAAGTTCTTGGTCTTTTGGATGATGAAGCTAAAGAAGTTGAAGTAGAAGCTCCAGCTGAAGAAGTTGTTGAAGAAGTTCCAATACAAGAAGCTCCAGCTGAAGAAGTTGTTGAAGAAGTTGAAGTAGAGGAAGCTCAAAATATAGCTAGCGATGATAGTTCAAATCTAAACGAGGCTCCTGTAATGAGTAATCGAATGGAAGAAAGAGTCCCAATGAGCCGAATTCGTAAAACTATTGCAAATAGGCTCCACTCTGCTACTCAAAACACGGCTATGCTCACAACATTCAATGAAGTTGATATGAGCGAAATATTGACTATGAGATCTAGCTACAAAGAGGCATTCGAAAAAAAATATTCAATTAAATTAGGCTTCATGTCTTTCTTCGTTAAGGCTGCTGTCGAATCACTTAAAAAATTCCCTACAGTCAACGCCTATATTGATGGTAATGACATTATTTACCATGCATATTGCGACGTCTCAGTGGCTGTATCTTCAGAGCGTGGACTTGTTGTCCCCGTTCTTCGTGATGCCCACAAAATGGAAATGCATGAAATAGAAAAACGTATAACTGACTTTGCTTATAGGGCTCAAGAAGGCTCTCTTGGTGTTGATGAAATGAGTGGTGGTACCTTTACTATATCTAACGGTGGTGTTTTTGGATCCCTCCTCTCTACACCAATTCTAAACTCTCCTCAAAGCGCTATTTTAGGAATGCATAAAACCGAAGATCGTCCAGTTGTAGTCGATGGTGAAATTGTGATTCGACCAATGATGTATTTGGCTCTATCTTATGACCATCAAATTATTGATGGAAAGGAGGCAGTTCAGTTTCTAATTTCAATCAAAGAAGCTCTAGAGGATCCCGCTAGACTATTGCTAAAAGTTTAATCTCGCAATATAATTCGCTCAATATTAATTATTGAGGGAGTATTTAATGTGCAGTTTAAAAGAAGAGTATGAAAAGGATGGTTTTTATTCACCGGTCTCTGTCATCGATACATCTCTTGCACTAGACTATCGTAACATCCTTGAGAAAACTGAATCAAAGGTTGAGTTACTGAACTATCGCTACAAGATTCATACTGCGCTTGATTTTGCTTACCAACTAGCAATCAATGAAAAGCTCTTAGATAAGATTGAGTCTCTCATAGGACCCAACATACTGCTTTATAACACTTCGTTTGTAATCAAGGAGCCGCACTCTAAAACACACATCAGTTGGCATCAAGATCTGAGCTACTGGGGTTTTAATGACGATAAACAGGTAGCTGCTTGGGTTGCCCTGTCTGATGCAACTGAGGAGAATGGGTGCATGCACATGATTCCTGGAAGTCACAAAAACGGAAAAATTCCTCACAGAACTACAGTTGACAAACACAACCTTCTTCATCACGGTCAAACGATTGAAAATGTCTCTGAAAGTGATTCGGTGAGCGTCCCATTAAAGGCAGGAGAGGCTTCTCTTCATCACGGCTGGACAATGCACACCTCTTACCCGAATGAAAGCAGTAATCGAAGAATTGGACTAACCATTAACTACATTTCCACGGACATGTACCAAACTCAAACAGACAATGACTCAGCCATGCTAGTTAGAGGTGTTGATGACTATCAGCATTTTGTAATGGACGAGCCTCCAACTCAGGAGTTTGATGAGGCGGGCTGGATCAAGTTACAACGAAAAGAGGCGCTGATTCATCAAACCTACAACAAAATGAAAAAATAATAATTTAATGTCATTCATAAAAAAAAGGGCGGTATTTTCATACCGCCCTTTTCGTTTTATTACTTTTACAGTTGGTTACTTATAGTGATCTTGCTCGTCAGAGTTGCCTTTAGCTAACACTGCTAGCAACATAACCGTAGCAATCACTGTCCACCAGCCAGCGGCTGATGAGCCAGCACCGATAAACATACCCATGTCAATCCAACCATCGGCATTATAAAGTTCTGCAAAAGATTCAGCAAAATATCCCATATTAATTCTCCTTTATAATTAAGATTCAGATTCAGGACTTGTCATACCCTCAGGGTAAGCTTGTGCAGGTACTTTCACTGCATCAAGTCCTCTTTCTTGAACTGCATCTGGGATACGCAACATTCCAGCCTTGTCAACTATCCAAGATACGACATATCCTGGAACAAAACCAAGCAAGAACATTACTACCGCACCAACGACTTGGCCCCACAGGCTAATTGCTACTGTATCTTCTGGAGCAAAAGCACCAAGCCCTGGAGCACCAGAACCTAAGATACCAAGAACAACTAGACCGAATAGACCAATCGTTCCGTGAATCGTAACCGCGCCAACAGCATCATCGATACCAAAACCTTCAAGCCAGTCTGCACATGGTTTTATAATCATACCTGCAACCATAGCAACAGCGAGGACAGTAGAACCAAAGTAAAGGTCTAATCCTGCAGCTACTGAAATAATACCTGCTAGACAGCCAGACATCATCCAGAACGGATCTCTAGTAACAACCCAAGCACCGATAATTCCGCCTGCAGCAGCCAGAGGAACATTAAATGCTAGCGCTGAAAGCGTCATTGGAGTACCGTAAATGGTCGTTGCTTTGTCAGCGTACCAACTCCAACCTTCACCAGGCAGAATGATACAAGCCATTAGGAATCCGAAGAATCCAACAATAATCAGCATTAAGCCGGTTACTGTAAGTGGCATATTGTGACCAGCGATATGATTCGCCGAACCATCAGCATTGAACTTCCCAACACGTGGCCCTAAATTAAGTAGGACACCGAGTGCAAAGAATCCAGCGACAGCGTGCACAAGACCAGCAGCACCAAAGTCGTGATATCCAAACTTAGTTACTAACCATCCGTCTGCGTGCCATCCCCATGCCGCAGCAATACCCCAAGCAGCAGTACCTAGTACAATCGCACAGATTACAAAACCTACGGTTTGTATTCTCTCGATCAGAGCGCCAGAAGCGATAGAAGCGGTAGTCGCAGCAAACAATGCAAAAGCTCCCCAGAATACACCTGACGCGTTGTCAGCCATATTTGGTCCCATGTATTGAGCAGAATCGCCCCATGGTAAAGCTATAGCACTAGCATACCCTATACCTGAAATTTCCATGTAACCTGCGCCTGCGGCGAGGTCTAACGGCCAAGTTGGCAGGGCCCAATAGAACCACCAGCCAAACAGGTACCACGCAGCAATTGTAAACGCGAACGCGAGTAAATTTTTCATACCCGATGAAAGAACGTTCTTCACGCGAGTAGCGCCCATCTCATAGAGAAGGAAGCCAGCATGAATGAGAACCATCAAGGGGATCGTTACATAATAGTACATCTCAGCAAACATCGTGTTTGTGACCTGAGCCGCACTTTTGACAGCAGCTAAGTCTGCCGTTAAAGCTAATATTTGATCTTCCAAAACATTATCTCCTTTTAAAGTTTAAAAAAACTCTCTCCTTTTTATTGATAGGCAAATTTAACACCTACCAGAAACGAGTATATATGAAGAAGGATTTGAAATCTATAAAAAACATCTTTAATTACTATTCAAAAAAGAAGTTTTATAAAGTATTTTTAAAAAAAACAATTAGCTATTATCTAGCTCGAGCAGATATGGCGCAATATAGCCTTGATAATCTTTCCTTTTATGCTTCGGTAAGTCTACCCAGCCTCCGACCGTTCCTCGACATTCTGGGGAGCCACATAAACATTTACTTGGAAAATACCCTATTTTATAATTTTGCATTGCATAATCAAAGGTGACCTCTTCGCCAGGCTCAATATCTCTCATAGCAACATAATCATGAGCCCCTGTCTTATTAACCTTGATGCCGCAATTTGGGTTACATGAATGATTGACGAGCGCCATAAATCCGACTGGTGCGACATATTCATGTTCACCAATCTGAGAGACGCCGACATGATTAATACTAACAATTTTATCCATAACACCCGTCATTACAACTCGACCTTTGCCATAAAAATTCTTAGTAAAAACTCCAGAACCTCGATCCTCAGAATCCTGCAATTCAAAATTTTTATCTTGCTCACTAACTGCCATAATGTTCAACAATACTCATAACTTGTTCTTTAAATTCTTCTTCATTATTGAGCGCAAACTCATCGATAGTTGTTAATGAGCTGGTATCTCTCATTCTATCGGTAAAGACTAAACCATCAAGATGGTCGAGTTCATGTTGAAAAGTACCGGCACTGATTCCTTTTGAAACAAAATTGACACTTTTACCTTCCCTATCAAACCCCTCAATTATAATTTCAGGACACCTATCGACCTGACCTCTTAGGTTGGGGACAGATAGGCAACCCTCATAAACAGAAATCCTCTCATCTGTTAGAAAGGTAATCTTCGGGTTAATTAATACAGTGAGTGGAATATCAGGTTTGTAAGGGTAGCGAGGGTTTTTATTAACCTCTATTACACAAATTCGCAGAGGTACCGCAATTTGTGTAGCTGCAAGACCTGCGCCATTTGCATTCCTCATTGTTTCAATAAGATCATCAATGAGATTCTGAATTTCATCAGAAGTAATTTCACTCTCATTAACTGCCTTGGCAATTTGACGTAAAGCTGGGTTACCTATTTGTACTATCTTTCTAATCATTTAATTCTCATATAGAAGAAATAACCTATTCAAGGCTCAATAAAATTTCATCAACTATTTCTTTTGAGGTCTCAGGGTTTAAAAAAGCAAAACGAAATACTGGTTTACCTCTAACTAAAGAAGGAACAACAAAACAGACTTGTTTTTTGAGTTGTTCAGTGGACCAGTTTTTGCATTCCTCCCATCCCCAATTTTCACGCTCAAAGGCAACCACTGAAAGTGAAGGCTCTATCAACAATGTTAAATAGGAAGATTTCTTAATTTCATCAGCAGCATATTTTGCAATATTAAGAGAACTTTCAACAGCTTCACGATAAGCCTTTATTCCATAAACCGACAAAGAAAACCACATCGGTAAACCTCGAGCTCTTCGTGTCAGATGGAAGGCATAATCAGAAGGATTATCACCCGCCTCCTCATCATGCAGAATATCTAAATAGTTGGCTTGTTGAGAATGAACCTCTGAAGCCAAGTGCTTGTTTCGATAAATTACAGCTGCACAGTCGAATGGTGCAAAAAGCCATTTATGTGGATCCACGATAAATGAATCTGCATGCTCAATACCACTAAAAAGATCTTTTACCTTTGGAGACAAAAGTCCAGCACCGCCATAAGCACCATCAACATGGAGCCAAATCTTATTGCTTTTTGCATACTCTGAGATTCCATAAATATCATCTATAACACCTAAATTAGTTGTTCCTGCTGTTGCTACAATTGCAAAAATATCAAGTTCTTTATATTTCTTAGAATGAACTTTTAATTCATTTTCAATTGACTCTCGTGTTAACTGAAATGAATCATTAGTAGGAACCACAATCACATCACAATCCATAACCTTGGCGGTACTTTTAACAGATGAATGGGTTTGATCGGAGCAAATAATTGCTAAGCGTTTTGAATTACCTTTATGCTTCTTTCGATGTTCTTCTCTTGCAACAACAAGTGAAGAAAGATTTCCATTAGTACCACCTGCCACAAAACAGCCGCCAGCATCTTCTGGCAAACCTACAAGATCTGCGATCCAGCGAATCACTTGATTTTCCACCCAAACTGCACCACTCCCCTCTTGCCAAGAAATACCATTCAAGGAACCTGCAGAAACGACTAAATCAAAAATCATTGATGCCTTAGTTGGCGCTGCAGGTATAAACGAAAGGTTTCTTGGAGAGTCTGCAGAAATGATGCTCTGCTCTATAGTGTTTTTATATTGATCAAAAACCTTATCAATTGAGTTACCTACCTCAGTGATGAGGCTTGGTGCATTTTTTTCAAAAAATTCAACTGACTTTGGATAATCAAGAATAGGTGGATCTAAACTTAATCTTTCGATAGTATGTGATAGAACCTTGAGCAATATCTTGGAGGCTTGGTCGTCAAATTTATGCATAGTTTATTTTAGTTAATATGGGCAATTACTACATCCATTATTACAACATTCTCCCTGTTTAATGAGATACCATTTACTAAAAACATGGAGCCCATCTTCTATGGTAAAGTCAACATTTTTAATGAGCTTAGATTGGTTGCGATATGGCTCAGCAAGTTTCTGAAAACCCTCCATACCATTTTCCTCAACAAGAGACTCAATTCTATTATTAATAGCCTCACCGAGACAAGACGGACAGAAACAGTCTTGCTCTATAGTTGGCGCCATAATTGGAGGGAAACTCATACACCAGCAGTTTCCAGTGCCCGCACCACAACCAAACTGTTGTTGGCATTGTGAACAATGTTTAGCTGTCATTGAAATAGTAGATAAATTTTCGATATTTGGATTTTGACATTGATTCTATATCAATGCAACAATATTGGCCAAATATAATGAAACTTTAAGTAATCTTCTAGTTAAAAACGAGGTTACACCAATTTTCAAATAAAACAGAGGATGCCCTATTATTAACATCTAGATTTTCAGTAATACTAGATGTTAAATCATCAATTCCATTGGCACTGAGCTCATCAAAAAAATCAGGCACACCAGGAATTTTCATCCACCCATCTAGGGTATGGCTACAAACTTCAGGATGAAACTGACAGGAGTATGCGTTCTCACCAAGCTGCATAACATGGTTTTGGCAATGCTCTGAGGTTGCTAGGATTATAGCATTCTTCGGTGCCTCTATAACCTCCACCAAATGAGCATTTACCCACTTTTCTGAATCTTTAAGGTTTTTAAGTAGTGGATGATTCAATCCTTCTTCGGTAGGCTCAATTTCAAACAGGCCTACCTCGTATCGTCCAGTATCGATAGCTTTACCTCCCATCGCAACTGCAAGCAACTGATGGCCAAGACATATTCCTAAAAATGGCATTTTAAGATCTTCTACTGCATATCTAATTGCTTTTTTCTCTTCAATCAGCCAGGGATATTTATCTTCCTCCCAAACATTCATAGAACCACCCATTACCCAGAGAGCATCAAAGTCTTTTAAATCAGGAATTTTGTCTCCTGCATGAAGATCAATTTCAATAAAGTTAACGTTCTGACTCTCTGCAAAATCACGAAAAATGCCTGGGTTTTGTGAGGGCATATGTTTGAACACTAGAATATTCTTTTTAGTCACTTTTCACTTCTCTAAATTAATAAATATTATTATGCTAAAAATTCACTTAAACACTACTAAAAAAATTCATATCAGCATGAATTCAGTTGTGAGAGACTTTGTTATTCTGAAAACCCATGTATTGATTCAATTCAGAAACCATTATTAATAAAAAGTGCTATGATAGATTTTTTATAAACCGCTATTTAATTAATAATAGTAGTTATTACAAGGCTTTTGGTATGCAAATTGAGAATTTACAACTCGGAAATATCTATTCAAATGAGGAGATTCGTTCAACTTTCGGCTGCTCATTACAGTCCGGAATGAATAAATCCAATAGCACCAACACGCTCGTTTTAATTATTAACCATATCAAGTCTATCTATCACGATAGATGGTTTAATAATAAGGTCCATCATATAGGCAAGGGGCAGATAGGTGATCAAGAGATGACACGGGAAAACAAAACCCTCTCTGAATCAAAGGCTAATGGTGTTGTTCCTCATCTCTTTGAAGTATTCAAAGCAGGAGAATACATTTATCGTGGACAGGTTCATTTGTATGATAAACCTTATCAAAAGCAACAGCCGGATAAAAATGGTGACTCTAGACTTGTGTGGGTCTTCCCACTCAAGTTCAATAATAATTCAAGGCCAATCAATCATTCTGAAATTGAAAATGTTTTTAAAACTCAATTTAAAAAATCTCAAAAACTTAGTAATAAAGAATTGGAAAGTAAAGCAAACAACTTGCCAGATATACTCGGTTTTAGAGAGGTCGCAACTATTCGTCATCAAAGAAATCCTTACGTTGTTTCTTATACATTAAGGAGAGCCAATGGAGTCTGTGAACTATGTGAACAGCCAGCACCCTTTAACGAACCTAATGGGGAGCCTTACCTAGAGGTACATCATGTTAAACATTTAGAGGATGATGGCGAAGATATGACAGAAAATGCAGTAGCATTGTGCCCAAACTGTCACCGTATGATGCACTCACTTAATCGAAAAAGTGATATTGACATATTGATTCTTGCCAACAAAATAAAGAAAATTTAATCTACCTATTTAGGTTATTTAAGCTTCGCAAAAAAGCCTGCTCAGCAACGAATAACCACTCTCTTGGTTTTTGATTTTCAGTGATGTATCTAGCAAGGACATAGATGTCTTCAGGATTAGTCGAAATCAACCCCTCAGCGTCATTAGAGGATTTGATAGATAGCTCCTTATTTATTGTTAAATTAGATAAAGCATCCGAAGGATCTTTCAAATTCCACTGCGAAGCATGCTCTGTTACTGAATCCCTGAAATCCTCAATTGATGAATAGTTAAAGCGATAACAGTCAATTTCAGAAAACTTACACGACAAATCATCTGAAATAATCGAGCAAGAACTGACTATCATCATTAAGAGAATCAGAAATTTGTTTTTGAGTTTATAAAGCGATAGCATAAGAGAGCTCTGTTTCTATTGAAGAGTCATTAGGATTGCTTGCAAAACCCAGCTTAAGATCTTTATAGTCCATACCAATATAACTTGAATGTAGCCTATTTGAATTATCACTATGATTTAAATTATTTGTAATAATATGTTTAACTGAAAAAGCTAAATTTTCATTTAAGTCTTTGCGATAAGATAGTCCATAATTTAATTGCCTTGATGAAGAGTCTAGGTCAATATTTTTGATAGTTTGATTTATATTTCTATTAGAATCAGCCAAGCTTGCAGTTTTGATTGCTATTGAGCCGCTATCAACTCGATTAGGTTGATTAACAAATATAGATAGTTGGTCATCATTTGATAAATTTCTCATATCAGCAACCAACGCAATACTAGAGGATTTAACATCTCTCGCTGAATCAACTAAGCTATTACTAGGACTCGTCATGTTTGTATTTGCATGGGTTACTATGCCTGTCAAGGAGAAATTATCAAGAAGGTGTTTTTGTGCTTTAAGTGCAGTAAAGGTTGTAGTCGATTTAGCACCGTCAAGAGAAAAGGCATTAGACCCTATAGAGCCAAGTAGACTATCATTTTCTTGACTAAGACCAGTCATTAAGGTGACAGATTGGCTCTGAGGGTTTCCATACTCTAGTGAACTCACAAGACTTTTTTTAGATCCAATTTTTTGACCATTATTAAACTCAATAGGCATTGTTGCACCAACTAATAAACGGGCATTAGATATATTAAAAGTACCCCCTATACCTAGTCCACCTTCATTAGAATCTAGATATGGCGTATGGTAACTTTGTAAGTTAGGTGATGAGTAACTATTTGAATCAAAGAAGCTCTGAATAGGTATTGCACTTAATCCGATTGATATTCCTTGATTTAGATTTAAAGAGTCTTTAGTTTTCAATGAATTATCAATAGGATTTGTAAGACTCTTAAGCTCTTCTGAGAGATTAAATTTAGGCTTATTATTTGACATTAAATTAACATGGTAACTCATGTCATACTCGAAGCCACCACCCAAATCATCGTAAGTATATCCTACCTCTCCAATCAAGCCCTTTTGAAGAGAGTCACCTAAAGAGTTTGAGGTTAACAGTTTAGAATTTCCAAGTTGATAAGATTCACTACCATCTGAAGAATCTCCCGTATAAATCCTTGTATAGGCTGAAGAAGTGATAGGATTTAGAGCTGCATAAATATCCAATATACCGTGTCCAAACTCATCGTCATATCCATGAGAGACACCATTACCAAAAGTTACTGCTGCGTCATGAGAAAAGAAAGTGTTATCAGCTGATGCAAGCAACCTATCTGTTAATTGCTCTGGGTTGTGATTTGGAAATGCTTCAGCTAAAAGTGCAACTGCTCCAGAAATTTGAGGTGCAACAAAGGAGGTGCCTGAGACACCCTGCCAATATAAATTAGTAGCAGATCTGTCATAGGCAGCACCAACTATTTGATAGCCATCTGCACCTAAACAGTACTTTCCAGTGGAGCCACAAGGGGCTGACTTTCTAGTATAAGTTTCGTTTCCAGATGAGCCCGTAATCTCGACATTAACTGCAGTTATCCAGGCCTCTTCTAGTTGAGAAAACAATACAGGTAGTGCGGCCTGAAAATCAGCATCTGTATAGGAAGAAGTGTTTGATAGTGCGTAGACGACAACACCATGGTCTTGAAAGTTATCAAGAGCAGTAATGTAAGCATTAGCTGAAGTTTCGTTTGCAGTGTAGCCACTAGAATGAAATTTTTGAGCTATTCCGTACGCATTAGTCCAGCTATTCGAGCTTATATCAGATTGAAGCGTATCTATTTGATAATCAATACCCCAACTATTATTTTGAACTACAGCAGAGCTAGCATTATCTGTGGCATTAGCCCAATGCGTTGGGTAGTAAGTGTTTCCATTTCTTTGATTGTAGCTTGCCCAATGTAGACTTACTCCTGGCGCAACACCTTGCATACCCGTACCGTCATCCTCACCAGCTGCTACACTGGAGACTATTAAACCATGGTCAGCTGTCGCATTGACGCCAGTTGCTGCAGTCTGAGTACCATACTGAGTAATTGTTTTACTATCAAGCTCGTCATGGCTTGTACTAAAACCAGCATCTAGAATTGCAATCGTCTCCCCAGAGCCTGTAAGGCCATATCCATAAGCCTTATGGGCATTTATAACCTCTAGTGGGTTCTGAGAGCTTGCAGCGCTAGAATAGTTTAAATTTTGAAATTCAGTTGTAGCAGCTTGAGTTGAAGCATTTGAAGAGTTGTAGGTAAGACTCGTTCCAGAACATAAAACATTTGAAGTAGAGCAAATTGAAGTAGTCGAATTTGAAGAACTACCTCCTCCTAAAGATCCTAATAGAAATACTGTCATAAAGACAATAATCATTGTGTTAGTAATCACTTTTTACCCATTTAATGAGTTTCAATCAATATACCTTAATAATCATTGATCATTGCGAAATATAAAACCTACTGTTTCGCTAAATAACCAATAGAATCAACAGAATATATATATAATTTTTTATAAAATTTAAAATGAACCAATATGTCAATTAAATCGATAGAGGCTGTCATTGCCCCTGACAATCTTCATTTTGTTGGGGATGGTTTTAGGGTGTATGGAATGTTGGGAAGAAAAGAGCCCCTCACCATGAAACGCATGAGCCCATTTCTTTTATTGGACTATGCTCCGCCTCACTACTTTGCACCTAATAATGGTGCGCCTCTTGGTGTTGGTCCTCACCCTCACAGGGGCATTGAAACAGTTACCATTGCTTACAAAGGAAAGGTTGAACACAACGACAGCACTGGCGCTGGCGGCATTATTGAAGAAGGAGGTATTCAGTGGATGACCTCTGGAAAAGGGATACTTCATAAGGAGTATCACGAGAAAAATTTCAGTAAAAAAGGTGGAGAAATGCAGATGGTACAGCTCTGGGTTAACCTTCCGGCAAAAGATAAAATGACGGAGCCAAAGTATCAAAACATTGAAAACAAGGACTTGGCTAAAGTTGATCTTGGAAACGGTATTGGATCCATCGATATTATTGCTGGTGAATTTGAAAAAAGTAAAGGTCCCGCCTCATCCTTTACTCCGCTGTGCCTATTCAATGTCAAGCTCAATAAAGGGAAAGGTACCAGTCTAAGTTTTAAAGAGAGCCACAATACTGGACTTTTAGTCATCAAAGGAAGTGTCACCATCAACAATTCAGATAAGGCGCCGACAAACCACTTCGTGCTTTTCAACAATAAAGGCTCTGAATTTACAATAAGAGCTGACGACGATGCTGAGGTACTTGTTCTGAGCGGTGAACCGATCGATGAGCCTATCGCCTCCTACGGTCCATTTGTAATGAATACCAATGACGAGATTAGGCAAACAATCGATGATTTTAATAGTGGAAAGTTTGGATACTTAGACTAACTTTTTAAGTTACTATTCTCAATAGAAGTCTCTAACTTGGGATATTTATATCCCAGTGTAACTCCCCTAGCTATTGAAAAGATAATGAGCGAAGCCCATAGCCCATGATTTTCATATCTAGGCAACAGTATTGCTAAAGTTAATAAATAGACGCAGAAAGAAATAAACATCATATTACGCATATCTGCTGTTCTAGTAGCACCGATAAAAATGCCATCCAGCATCCAAGAAGCTGCTCCAACTAAAGGCGCTAGAACCATCCAAGGCAGGTATTCTCGGCTCACTTCTCTGACATTTTCAGCAGTCGTCATAACATCAATTATATTGCTGCCAAAAACAGCAAAAATAATTGCCATAACTATAACTAACCCAAAACCCCACTGACTAGTCATAATGGCTGACTTTCGAAACAATCCTCTATTTTTCGCACCTAAGGCTTGCCCAACTAATGCCTCTGCTGCAAAAGCAAAGCCATCCATGGCGTAAGCGGTGATATTTAAAAACTGAATCAACACCTGATTCGCAGCCAAAGTGGCGTCATCAAAACTTGATCCAAGAAATAAAAAGCTTACAAAGGCTATCTCTAGTAGAACTGATCGAATCAAAATATCACTATTAACTTTAGCCATTTTTATAAGCCTAGCTCTGTCAAATATTTGGATCCAGTTTCTCCAGTAGCCGTTTTTGAATCCTTCTCTAGCGAGCCATAATCCAAATAATAGTCCAAACCATTCTGCAATAAGTGTTGCAAATGCGACTCCTTCAACTCCCCAACCCAGCTTAAGAACAAAGACGAAATCTAGAGTTATGTTGATAGTATTGACAAGCAACAGAAGAACCAAGACAGCTCGCGTCCTTTCTTTGGCAATAAGCCAACCTGTAATTCCAAAAATTGCGATTGCAGCAGGAGCGCTATAGACTCTTATCTTTAAATACTCTTGCGCTAAAAACTCCACCTCAGCAGATGCCGGAGCTAATCCAAGCGCGCCACTGAATAAAGGAATTTGAATGAGTATTAATATGAGGCCTGCAACAAGACCGATAATAACCCCTCTAACCAAAAGTGCAGAAGTTTCGGATTGATCATTCGAACCGATTGCTTGAGCAGTGAGCCCAGTGGTCCCCATTCTCAGGAAGCCAAACAGCCAATAAATTGCTGAAATAATAATAGCACCTATTCCAACGGCACCTATTGGGGCAGCCAGACCCATCTGTCCAACAACCGCTGTATCAACAGCTCCCAAAATTGGAATTGTTACATTTGCTAATACAATTGGAATTGCAACCCCAAGTATTCTTTTATGAGTCAACTGAGATATTTTATTTTGCATAAGCTAAGGCTTAAGTTATGTCCCTTTAAGTTTTATATAAATATTGGTCGGGACGGCAAGATTTGAACTTGCGACCACTTGACCCCCAGTCAAGTGCGCTACCAGACTGCGCTACGCCCCGAAATAACCAGAATTGAATAATTGATTATCTAAATTTCCCG
>ERZ1046148.568-NODE-568-length-21787-cov-7.015185_pt1 | contig 21787 bp, 9 predicted proteins | sample MGYA00383090_ERZ1046148 | MGnify/ENA primary metagenome ERZ1046148 (study PRJEB29581, sample SAMEA5548360) | metagenome | biome: marine; feature: coastal; material: water | depth 25 m | study: Short-term variability in the microbial, nano- and picoplankton dynamics... | reverse complement strand
ATACTGGTAGTCATGGAGTGGCCTCAAGCGGGGCTGCAGTAATAAATATTGTTAGTACTAGTTCGGGTACTGCTAGTGACTTTTCTGGTAGTGTAACTAGAACTAGTGGAACAGTTTTAACTGCAACATTGGCCAATGGTTCTGGTAATATTTCTACATCAACTACAATATGGACAGGAAGTGCAACAATATACGAAAGTGCCAATGATATTGAGATTATTGCTGGGGGTATGTATGGAAATAATCAAGTTATATTAGCTGGTAATGTAACAATACCAGCTGGGGCTTCATATGGATTTTTTGGAAATTCAACAACTGCTCAAGTTTCTACTGTTACCTTTACTGGTACAACTTGGAATACGAGTATGTTTTCAGACGCAGGATTTATTTTAAATACTGAAAGTGGTAGAGTGTATACTGAAGGTGCACCATCTACTCAACCATCTGGAACTGATGGAATGCCAGGTGGGTTTGATGCATCTACCAATCCAGAAGGGGGAGTAAAAGAAATTGATAAGTGGTGTCCAAGATATATGCATGCCAAACAAAAAGCATTAGAACGAGCAGATATAACAGAACTATTAAAGGCTAATACCTCTGGAAAATTTTCATTAGATCAAATGATTAATTCTCCTATAGTGGATGATAATGGAGATGTAACTACATTATTAGTTCCTAGAGATGGATTTCATGAAGTATGCTGGTTTACCCTAAGAGCACTTAAAAATCCAAATCATAGAAGAACTAATACATTTGTAGAGAATGAAGATTATATTGATAGAAGGTTTGGTATTAGAGTATTTACTAATACCTCTAGTGACAGGAATGAAATATTATTAGATTATATTGATATAACAAATAAAGATAACGTGGCAAATACCGATACTGCATTTGTAGATGAGGATAGAGTTGCTATAACAAATAAAAAACATTTAGCATTAGGTTATGCAAATGGAACTTTTACAAACCAAGCTTAATAGGAGAAAAATATGGGAATGCCAGCATCAATAACAGGTGATATGTCAATGGGTCATGCATTTTCACCAAGTCCAATTACTCCCGCTACAGCAACTACAACAATAATGGGTGTTCCACCCCATGTTGCTGGGGATGTGGTTGGAGTTCATGTATTAGGAAATTCGGCACATGGCGGAACATTATTAAATTGTTCTACTACTGTTTTAATTGGTGGTAAGGGTGCTGCAAGACTTATGGATACTGCAGACTGTGGTGCTCAAATTTTAGGTACTGCAGGTACAGTTTTAATAGGATAAAAATAATATGGCAAAGTGGGTTGAAGGTAGACCAGAAAAAACTAAAAGTTTCGTAAATGACTTGACTAACTTAAAGGGATTAGTGGATCAACATTTATCAGAATTAAAAGATAAAAGAGCTGAACTAGTTCAAGAAATGGAAGAAAAGAAACAAGAGATGGAAAAAAAGGAACAAGATGGCTGAATGGCAAAGTATAGAACTTGCTGATAGCGACACCCTTGAAGCACTTGCAAAATACGGAACTGAGGCTATAACTAAAATCAATACAGCTCTTGATGTTATAAAGGGTGGTGCTGAAGTCGGAAAATTATTTTTACTGACTTCTGTAAATCCTTTGGCCGTTGCAATAGTTATTGCTGCAGATGAGATAATAAGTGTTTTGAATCAATATAAAGAATCTGGTGTATCAGTATTGATTATTGATCCCTTTAATCTTGAAAATGGTAGTAAGCAAAATAATAAATTAGGCCTGCAAATGAAGCGGGATAAAATTGGTGTAATATTTGAAGTGTCCAGACCTCATCCATCACCACCACCTACTGCAATTGGTGGATTGTATGAAGTGAATGATAAGTTCAGAGAAAGTCTTAATCTTGCAGATTTAGATGCTAATTATAGAGATAAAAATGCAAAAAAGAAAGGTGACAAGGGGTTTATACCACCGATTCCTAAACTTGAATATCCTTATAAATTCGTTCAAGGGGGGTATGATCCTGCAACTTGGACAGGCTCATTAAAGACAATTAATACATCTTCTGGTGTTGATGCCTTTGGTGAAGAAATTCCTGGCATCCCCTTTCCAGAATTACCTGCAGACCAAACTATTGAAATGATGGCGGCGGCTTTTGAAGATGAGGGGGATATTCCAAAATATGAAATACTCCCATCAGTAGTAAGTAAGGCATCTCAAAAATATTATGATATGAATGGACAGGAAGTAACATTTGACAGTCAACAAGATAAACTTAAAGAGTTACGATTAGAACTTTATTCTAGTGCTAATACTAAAATTGCTACAACTGAAAGAGGTATTTTAACAAAAAGAATAGCTACTGGTAGACCAGAGTATATTGGTGATACTGGTAGTCTAAATTTTGAAGTATCAGCTCTGGCTATAGTGATTGCTGGACAAAATCCTTTAAAATTTGTAGAATCACTATCATCAATAGTGAACACATTGTTACCAGATCATGAAGAATTATTCAAATCTATTAGGGCCTTCAACAAAGCTACTCATACTCAAGAACAAAACTTAACACTTAGGGTAGATACAAGATATGGAGAGTTTCAAAAGTTGGATTATATCATTGGAGAAAAGAGTGGATGTGTAGGAAAAATTAGAGAAATAGTCAGTCAAGAGGATAGTATAATGACTGCCGTTACAGTAGAAACCAATCAAGTCCCAGATATCGGCGTTCATCCATCACCTCAACCACCACTTGAACTTATAGAAACTACGATTGATAAAAATGCCGATGGACGATTTCAAGATGTTGACATAGTGTGGGAGCCTGCAGGCCCGTCACACCCCTTTGGTAAATTTCTTCCACGCGAGAATGTATTTGAATGTGAAGTGACATATTCAATCTATACAGATGATGCTGGGGAGAAAAGAAAACATTATAACTATTATAAAAAACCACCAAGTAATGGATGGGAACAGACTGCAGCAGCTGGACATAATTTGGTGGGAGTACTCCCAAAGTGGTCTACTGTTGTGGCTCAAAGTCCTGTAGCTGAAGCTTCAACTGCACCAAATTTCTCAAGTGCAAAACTTGCACAAATGATTCCAGGCTATGGTGCATTTTTTGATGACTTGATTAATATTGCAGAAAGAATGAAAGCTTTCGCTGAGGGGGTTTTAGAGTCTATTCAAAAACTTATAGATGTCATAGATAAGGCTGTTGAATTTTTCGAGGAGCTCGCGGAGAATATTATTGCCTTAATAGAACTTTTGACTCAAGGAATACCAAATGCTGGAATATGGTTTATGGGAATGAAAACTACAAAAGGAAATGTTGGACTAGCTGAAGGATTAAGGGGTGGTGGAAATGCTCCAGATTCAAGTTATGTATTTTCTGGTGGAATATTATTGGTGGGCCCCGTTATGGAGGGCGGCAAACAGGAAGATATGAACAAAAAACTTTGGGAAATGCTGGGAATAAAGTTTCAAGCTGTTTAACTAAATATAATAGGAGATACTTATGCCCACATATGCCAATGAATACCAAGATTTAGATTTTGACTTTACTGCAAATCCCATTACTGGTGATGTGGCTAAAGTTAAAAATGTTACTTCTGTAAAGCGAGGAATAAACAATATATTATTGACAGAAAATAGTGAAAGACTGTTTCAACCAGAAGTTGGTTCTGGATTAAAAAATCTTCTGTTTGAACCGATGACAAATTTGACCGCTCAGTTATTAGAAGATGAAGTCAGAAGTGCAATAGACGCGTGGGAAAACCGAGCACAAATTATAAACATTAATGTAATTCCAGAAGAAGAGTATAACCGATATAGAGTAGCTGTAGTTTTTCGGCTTATGACTGATACAACAGAACAGCAAACAGAAGTATTATTGTCTAGGGAGAGATAACAAATGTCCACAACTTCATCTAAATTAAAAGTCTCAGAGTTAGACTTTGATGTAATAAAATCAAACCTCAAAAATTTTATGGGGGATCAGAACGAATTTGCTGATTATGATTTTGATGCATCAGCCCTGTCTGTTCTTCTAGACCTTTTAGCTTACAATACTCATTATAATGCCTTCTATTTGAATATGATTATTAATGAAATGTTTCTAGACACTGCATCAATTAGAAATTCTGTTGTATCACGAGCTAAACATTTAGGGTATACTCCACAATCGGTTCGGGGGTCTAAGGCTTATGTTGATCTTACAATTACACCACAAGATGCACCAGCTACTATAGTGATTGAAAAGGATACACAATTCTCTTCTTCTGTGGATGGTATTTCATATATTTTTGCTACTTCAAATTCAGTTACTCTTAATGTCAATTCAAATGGAATTTACACTACAGCAAATGTAGAGTTGAATCAAGGAATTCCACTAACTCATAAGTATACAGCAAATACTACAAATCCAGATCAAAAATTTATATTACCAAACTCAAATACAGATACAAGTACTCTTACAGTTCAAATTCAAACCTCTGCAGAAGATTCAACAACATTTACTTATGCACTTGCGAATGACACAACAACTGTTGGTGCTACTTCTAATGTATATTTTTTGGAAGAATCAGAAGATGGAAGATATGAAGTCTTATTTGGAGATGATGTTATTGGTAGAAAACCTGTAACTGGAAATATAGTATTATTATCTTCATTGATTGCTGATGCGAACAATACAAACGGAGCAACAACTTTTGCTCCTGTTGGTTCTGTGGGAGGTTATTCAACTGTTACTGTCAGTACATTAGGTTCAGCATCTGGTGGAGCAGAACGAGATTCAATTAGTAAAATTAAATTTAATGCTCCAAGAAGTTTTCAAGCTCAAAACAGAGCGGTAACGATTAATGACTATAAGAGAATTATTGAAAGAGACTATCCAGCAGCAGAATCTGTTGTGGTGTGGGGTGGTGAAACGAATGATCCACCAGTTTATGGTAAAGTTTATTTGGCGGTTAAACCAACTTCTGGACTCACATTATCCACTTCAACTAAGAACTATATTAAAGATACAATTTTATCAAATAGAAATGTAGTGTCTGTTTCACCAGAGATTACAGATCCAGATTATCTATATGTTACAATAGATACTGCAGTTAAATACGATTCAACAAATACCACATTAACAGCTGGAAGTATAGAATCCCTACTGACTAATACGATCTATCAATATGGACAGTCTGAATTAGGACTTTTTGCTGATCAATTTAGGTATTCTCCATTGATTAAAAAAATTGATGAAACAGAACCTGCCATTGAAAGTAGTTTGACTACAATAAAACTTAGGAGATCATTTGCTCCTACATTAAATGTGGCTTCATCCTATACTCTTAAATTTTCAAATGAAATTCCAACAATAGAGGGTATCTCTCAAGTTTCAAGTACTCAGTTTTCTCATTATGATGATGCTGACATTTTAAGAACTGAATGCTCTTTACAAGAATCTAATGGAGTTCTGCAAGTTTTTAGAACTTCAGGTTCTACTAAAATTGTTGTAGCAAACAATGTGGGGGCTATTACTTATTCAAGTGGAAATGTAGCATTAACAACATTTAAACCGATTGTAATTACAGATGGTACAGCAAATGTTGATGTTACAGTTTCATTAGAATCAAATGACATTTCACCATTAAGAGAACAAATATTACTAATTTCAAATAACGATATTTCAATTTCTATGTATGATACCGGCGGAACAGGAGCTGGGGCTTCAATATCAAATACAACAACTTCGACAACAACCACAGAAACAACATCAACTTCAAGCAGTAGTTACTAATGAGATCAGATGGCGGAGCTCTATACACTCAAATAGAGCAACAATTACCAAATTTTGTACAGCATAATCATGGTAGTTTCTCTAAATTTGTAGAGAAGTATTATGAATTTTTAGAACTGAATCTTCTTACGTTCAATGATCTTGATCTTAATGAAGATAAGCCCATATTAGAAGTAGATGATGTAACCTATACTGTGACTGTCGCGGTAGGAGATAATGCTTATAGTAATAATGCTAACAAATTTTTCATTTCAGGTTCAGCTTCTCCCACTTTAAATGTATCTACTGGAACTACTTATATATTTGACCAGAGTTCATCTACTAATTTAGGCCACCCCCTTCGTATTTCTCAACTTCCAAATGGAAGACATTCTCCAGGCGGGGAAGAATATTCACAAGGTATTGATGTTGTAGCTTTTGGTACGCCAGGAGAAGCTGGTGCACAAACTTCAGTCTATATCAGTACCACTTTAGCCAATACTTCTTTATATTATTATTGTAATTCACACTCTGGAATGGGTGGTATAGTTTCTGTTGCAAATACTACACCATTTCTTTCTCAAGAAAATGGAAATACAGAAGTTGCAAACACTTCTACAGACTATATTGACTTAGAAAATCCTAATAGACAAGGTAATCAATTTCTAAGTGGTGAGACTATTGAGGGTGATGAGTCTGGTGCAACTGGGATTGTAAAGGGTAAGTATTCAAATACTCAAGTTTACGTTGAAGAAACTAATAATGGAAATTTCCGAATTGGTGAAAGGATTGTTGGTGATACTTCAAGAGCGTCAGCGAATGTTACTCTATATGCAAGACAGGCTCTAAACGCTTCAAGAAATGTAAAATCTTTCCAAGACATAGATAAAGCTCCTCTTGGATTTGTTGAACTGTTTAGGAAAGAATTTTTAAGTGGTATTCCCAAAGGGTCACTTGGAGATAAGGCTGGACTTCTCAAAAATATTAAAGACTTTTACCGAGCAAAAGGTAATGAAGCTTCCTTCCAATTTATTTTTAGACTATTATTCGGAAAAGAAAATGTTACATTTTATTATCCTAGTACAGACATGCTTAGACTATCTGATGGAAGATGGACTAAAAATAAAACTATCAAAATAGATAACAGTCAAACTAATAATTTTTCTGTCTTTGAAGGAAGGGTTATTAGAGGATCATATTCAAATGTTACAGCACTAGTTGAACGAACACAAACTTACCAAGTTGGTGCTATAACAATTTCGGAACTTTTCATTTCTAATGTTGATGATGTTGGTGCTATAGCAGATCCAGAAACTTTAGAAGAATTTACTACCTTTCAGGCAAATGATACAATTACTACAACTACTGATGATGGTAATGGAAATTTTGGTCAGGCCAATGTAGCTGGAATTGTATCTACAGTAGAAATTTCGGGTGGTGGTTCAAATTATTCCGTAGGTGATGAACTTACTTTTACTGGTGGTGGTGGTGATGAAGCTGCTGCTAAAGTAGCATCGGTAACTGATGCTACAATTAGTGCTGTAGATATATTTGACCCTGGCGATGGTTATTCCGTTGGTGATACTATAGTATTTGCTAATGAGGGAACTGGTGGTTCGGGCGGTTCTGCTAGAGTTTCATCTATTATTCCAACTGCAAACGTATCTATAGATTCTGTAGTCATCAATACTATTAAAGATGATCCTATTAGTTCAGCTACATTTACTACACCATTGACTTCAGCCAATATGAATAGTCATGTATATTCAAATTCTACTACCACTTTTACAGTACCATTTGATGGACTTTCTGGTTCTACTCCAAAAGTTGGAGACTTTATTGCCAAGTTTGGAGGTACAGAAAGTATTTCAACTTATTCATCAACTACATCTAAATTTGGAACAGTAGCTTCTGCTAATTCTACCTCTATTACTTATGCCTTGGGGTCTATTTCTTATACTGCAACCCACTCTAGTGCAGCTGTACTTAATAATTTTGCTAATGATGATGCTATAACCATCTATGATACATCTAAAGATGGTACAGGAGGTGCCAAAGCTGCCAATGGATATAATGCTACAATAAGGGCAACAGGGGGAACATTTAATATTAACGGATCACCAACTGCAAATACCAATACTACATATCATGGAGCTCTTACAGGAACAGTTTCAGAGGTTTCTATTGGTGGTATTCGTTCTATACAAGTTCTTTCTTCAGGTCAAGGATATTCTACAATTCCAGTAGTAACAGTTGCTAATTCCACAATCGTTTCTTATGGAAACTCTTTAGAAAAAACAGGAGCTAACTCAGTATTTGTTACTCTTGCTAACAGTATTGCAAATACATTTTCAGCTAATACAATAGTTAAGAATGCAGCAAATACTGCACGTGGGTTAATTCTTGGGCCGGTCTCTTCAAATACAGCTTTGGTTGCGACAGGAAATACAGTACTTAGAGTTCAAATGACAACTGCAAACTCTTTTGTTGCAGATGATATTCTTACCGCTTATCAAAATACTGGTGATGAACAACCAATAGGCATAGGTGATTTTGGTCAAGCTAATATTGCAACTTCTGGTACTACATCAACATTTACTCAAGCGGATCATGGTTTTACTGCTGGAGAGAGAATTGTAGTTACTGGTTCTACTTCTGGAACTGACGCAACTGTTTATAATAATAATCATACTGTTGCAACAGTATCAAACTCATCAACATATACTGTAACTCTTGCAAGTGATCCAACTGATGATAGCGAATCAGATTTAACAATTAGAAAATTAGTCACTGCAAATACTGCGTACGAAAGAATATTAACTGAAGACTCAGATGCTACTCAAATATCTTTTGAAGATGGAGTTGGAACTTCAAGTCCTTCCTACAGTACTTCTTCCAGTAATGGATTTATTATATCTGAAGTTGGGTCAGATACATCTAATGTAGTATTTGCAAATACTGGTATTGCTGGTAATAGTGCATTTATTTCAATTGCAGCTATTGCAATCGGTGGTATTCAATCCGTAACAATTTATAATTTTGGTGCGGGGTATTCTTCAGCTCCAACTATTGATGCTTCTCAAATAGGTGATGGTAATGCAACATTGGTAGCATCACTTGGTGCTACTGCTGATTATGATGGGTTTTTTGATGGTGCACAAGGATTGTTGAGTGGCCAAAATAAGATGCAAGATAATTTTTATTATCAAGATTTTTCATATGTTATTAAGACTGATATTAATACAGAAGTATATCGTGATAAGATAACAAATATTGTTCATCCATCTGGACTCAAAATGTTCGGTGAGGTGGTGATGTATGCCAACGCTCATAGTAAATTATTTGACAATGGTGAAAATTCTATTAATGATACTATTGCAAATACTGCATTGGTAAGCAATACTTTAGGTGTTTCAAATTTTAATCATCATAAAGTAACATTCTCAAATTTAGATACAGCTTCTTCAAATGTACAGATTGCAATTCAGACCTCATTATTTCAAGCTTCAGTTGCTCCTGCTATAGCTAGTGACCTTAAAATTAAATATCCTTCTATTGATTTTGATTTAGTTTTAGAACAGGATAATGCAGGATTTGCACTTGAGGGTGCTTCTGATGTTATGGGATTTGAAACGAACACAGGTGGAACTTTAGCTTTAGAAGAAGATGGAGTTTCAAATATACAATCAGAAGAATTTTATGATTCAATAATTCAAGAAAGTGGTTCTAATCTTGAAATAGAAGATGCCTCATTTGATACATTTAATGTTATGTTATTAGAAGATGATACAGGTGATCGTATCGTTATGGAATCCATTACATACGATGATGAAGAATTAGTTGGAATTGCATATGAGGATAGTGGTTCTTCTAAACTCCAAGCTAAAAATTATCTCCTTCATGAACCCGCAGATGATACAATTCAGATTATTAGTGAAGATGTATTTGATGTATTTTATATTCAAATGGAACAAAATATTGATGAGTATTATCTAGAACAAGAAGGAACAGATGCAGAAGAGTATTTTGTATTAGAGGATGATTCTGTAGGAGGAAATGATTATGATAATGGATATCTTTATATAGAAGAAGAACGAGTGGATCAAGACCCACTTAGAATGACCCTTGAAGTTAATGATGAAATATTAGAGCTTGATACTAGATTTATAGTTACAGATAGAACATCAGCTACTGGATTTGTTATGCCAATGATTCAGTTTCCAGAAACCGAAAGTGGAGCTGTACATATTGACATGGGTTATGGTAGTCAATTGAAACTTGAAGATGATGAATATCTACTTCTTGAGAGAACAGAAGGTATGTTCCCATTGTATATGGCAATGGAAGACTCTATGCTGGATGAGATAGTTCAGACTACAGAGATTCAAATTAATCCAATGGCTTATGATCAAGATATTGAGGCTGTTCCATTTGTGGTGGAAGAAAGTTCATACGGACAAGAACAAACTTGGTATGCAGAAAATGGAAATAGATTTACATTTGAAACTCCCCTCTATTCTAGTGCATCAGCAATAGTTAGACCTGACCTAGAAGAGCCTTATGGTACTGGAAGGACATCAAGTTTTGATGTTCGAGCAGAAGGTAATATCAATGTCACAATGGGTGAACTGTTTGAGCTTCTTTCTGAAGCTGGAGATCGATTTATAGAAGAATCAGTTCCACAAGAAGCTACTCTATTGTCAGAGGATAATTCTAACCTTGAACTTGAACAATCAAATCAAGGAAATCAAACATTCGGTCATGAAAATCCAATAAGTACAACTGCAGTTTTGGAGAGAAGCTTCATTTCAGAAGCTTATGATAGGAATGCAAGTATAACAGGACTTAGTACTCAATTCAATTCTGACTTTAGTGCACCAATAGTTCTTGAAACTTATTCAGATGAAAACAAAACTGCACAAGACGCTACCCATATCACTCTTGAAGATCACACAGAAATGGGCGATTTAATTTTGATTGAAGGTGGTGATAGAATATTTATACCTATTGAACTTGAAACCGCAACAGGAGAAGGTAATCTCGGACTTGAGAATGAGATTGATGCGTTTAGTGCTAGTAGAAGACTTGTATATCCAGAACTTTTAGATTTTGTTCTAGAGGAAGAATCTGTAGCACTTGAAGAAGATTTCAAAATGTTAATAGAGGAAGGTACAGCTGGGCCTGCACTCACTCTTATTCACGAAAATGGATCAGATAATTTGGTATTGGAACATCAAGTCGGAAATTATGGTGGTGAACAAAGTACAGAAAGTACAGTAGAGAATTTTACAAATGATGATTTACGAATTGAAGACTTGGTTGCGAATATAGCTCTTGAAGATAACAGTAGTATTCTTCTTGAGGAACGAACACCTACTGGACTTGGAACAGTTTTCCTTTTTGAAGATGGAGATAGATTATTAGATGAGTCTAGCGGAGTTGACTTATTTAATGCTGTCTTTATTCTCAATGAAGAATCTTATATGGAAACTTTTGCAAATGGACAAATTGAGGTTGCCGCCAGTACATCAGATTCCTTATGTCAGATAGAACTTATTGGGGATTATTATTTTCCTTATGGTGCAGAGTTTAATGGAAAATTCACCTATATTTCAGATGCTGATTATCCAGCTGATACTGCGACCATTTCATCAATAATAAGTCTTTCAGTCGTTGAGGTTGATTTTGGTTCTATAGCACTTGAAGATGGGTATCATCTATTAAATGAAGATGGAGATAAGACTAAACGAGATGTTGTAGATTCAACTTCTAGAAATTATAAACTTGAATACGGAGTATATACTCAAGATAGTACTCTTGGTGAAGATAGATTTATGAAAGTTGAAGAGGGCACAACCGATTGTAATAATATTGGAAGAAATTATCATTTTGTGATTAATGGTTTTACTGGAACTTTGCCCGGTGCAACAGCTGGCCAAATTAATCTTGAAGAATTGGGAGAAAGATTAGGTAATGATATAATAAATGAGGATGGAACAAATATTCTATTTGAAGATGGTGAAACTACACAAGATCCAAATGCAATTATACTTGAAGACGATTCTACTTATTTAACATTTGAACAGAATTCAGCAATGGTTCTTGAAGACTTAGATTATAATTATAAAGTACTCAACCTTGAAACAGAAAAATATAGGGTTGATAATATTGCTAATAATACTTTCATGAAGTTAAGTAAAGATACTAGTCTATTTACAGATGCTGTATTCAAAGTAAATCACTTAGAATCTGTAAATGCAAGAGTTACTTCTTGACTAAATATAAAAGAATAACAAATCATACAACCTTTGGAGGATTTTAAAATGCCTGCTTTAGTAACTAACAAATTTAGGATTCATAACGCAAAACAATTCGTTGAGGCGTTCGATGAGGTGTCCTTCACTTCTGGAACAGCAGTTACAGATTCGAGTGGGCTCCTCAATAGTAATATGTACCTTTTTATAGGTAGACCATCAGCTTGGTCTGATGATAACACACCACCCACACCAACAGACTCAGTAGCCAATACTCATTATGACAATTGGCGTGATATGATTGCTGCAAAGAAGGTCACTTCTTCAGATGTATCTCATTGTATACCAAGAAAAAATTGGACAAATAATACGAGTTACTTTGCATACTCTCATACTACAGCGACACTTCATGATCAAGATTTTTATGTCATGACACCAGATTATAATGTCTATAAGTGTTTAGCAAATAATGATACAGATTCTACAGGTGCTGTGGGTACAACTTCTACAGTTAAACCAACTGGTACTGGAACAAGTATAGTTTCAACCTCAGATGGTTATAAGTGGAAATTTATGTATCAAATTTCTGCTGCAGACGCGCTCAAATTTGTTACACCAAATTATATTCCTGTTGACACAGTAAGACGATCTAATGGATATCTTGCAAATACATTCGACAATTCTCCTGGCCAAAATCAATATGATGTTGAGGTAAATACTGCATCTTCTGGAAATGGAGCAATTGAAGTAGTCCACATGACAAATAGAGGAGCACAATATCTTGGTGAAACTGGAACTATTTCTGGATCACCAACCACAACATCTTGTACTATTTCTGGTGCTGGCCTTGGTAGTAATCCTCTCAGTTTAGTTGACTGTATTGTAAATTGTGATATTTATTTTACAAGTGGTGATGCATCTGGTCAGGGTTCAACCATTACTGACTACAACCAATCTACGAAAGTAATTACATTTTCTCCGGCTATAACAGCTCCAGGCTCAGGCGATTCATATTCTATTGGCCCTAAGGTTGTAATTTCTGGTGATGGTCAAGGAGCAAACGCAAAAGCTACCGTTAATAGTTCTGGTGCTGTCAATGCTGTAACAATGATTGCAGGAGGAAATAATTATTCCAATGCTGTAATTACCCTTCATGCAAACTTATCTCAATCTAATAGTTATAATCCAACTACAGCAACTCTAACTCCTGTTATCGGCCCAGCTGGTGGGCATGGTTCAGATTCTATTAAAGAACTTGGTGGATTCTTTGTTCTCACAAATGCTCGTCTTGAGTATTCGGAGTCAAATAATTTTACAACAAACAACGATTTCCGTAAGGTAGGTCTTGTTGCACAACCAAAATTTGCAAATGGAGATGTTGCAACTAGTGCGGTAGTAGACCAAGCAACTACTGTCGTTCTTAATAGTTGGAATGGAACTCAATATGCTGCTGATGAATTAGTAACTGGTGCAGTTTCTGGAGCTACAGGAAGAGTGGTTGATTTTACTGGTAATAATACATTACGTTTAACAGACATAATTCCTAGTGGAGTTTCTACAACAGCTGGGTATAATTCAATTCACGGATATTTCACGAATACAGAAGTTATCGCTGCTAATACTGGTGGAAATGGTGGATCTGGAGCATCAGCTACTGCAAATGGAAGTGGTTCGGTTACTGGTGGAGATCTAACAAGATTTTCAGGAGATATTATTTATGTTGAAAATCGTTCTCCTGTTACAAGAGCTGCAGACCAGATTGAAGATGTTAAATTGATTATAGAATTCTAATTTATTTCTTTAGGAAATTATAAATGGCACTTACTACAGATTTTAATGTTGATCCGTATTATGATGATTATGATCAAACGGATGGATTTTATAGGATTTTGTTCCGGCCGGGATACGCCGTTCAAGCGAGAGAAGTAACTCAACTTCAAACAATTCTTCAAAAACAAATTGAAAGGCATGGAAGTCATGTCTTTGATGAAGGTAGTATTGTTTTTGGTTGTGAACTCAATTATGATAATGAAGTAAAGTCTCTGAAATTGGAAACTCAATTTTCGGGAGTTGATATTACTATTGCTGGTTTTGCAAATGGAATTGTTACGGGCGCGACTTCAAACGCTCGTGGAAAAATTGTAGCTACTTCTGCTTCTACAGCTACTGATCAACCTACACTAATGTTTCAATATCTGAACAGTAATGAATTTGGTGATGGTGAAACTATTACAGTAGAGGGTGCAACCGTTCAAGCAAATACTGTAAGTTCTACAGGAGCTTCTGGTATATCAGATTCTGCAGGAGTTGGTTCTGTGGTAAGTGTTAATTCTGGTGTTTTCTATGTTGGTGGATATTTTATATTCAAAGATGCAGAATCTCTAATTCTTGAAAAATATAGTAACACTCCTTCGTATCGGGTTGGTTTTCAAGTTGCGGACACTACAATTACTTCAGATGCAGATGCTTCTTTACTAGACCCTGCTCAGGGGGCTTATAACTACGCTGCAGCGGGTGCAAACCGATATAAGATCGTTGCAACTCTTAGTGCTAAATCATTTTCAGCCTCAGACCCAGTAGAAGCTGCCGCGGACGAAAATTTTTATCAACTTCTAAAGGTTAGTGAGGGGGTCAAACTCCAAGAAACAAAATATCCAGTTTATAGTGAATTAGAAAAAACATTAGCTCGTAGAACACATGACGAGTCTGGTGATTATACAGTTACACCATTCAATCTACAATTAGCAGACCATCAAGGGGTTACTGGTAGAACTATTAATGCTGCATCTACTTCAACTGTAAAGGGTGTAGGGACAGATTTTGTATCTACCTTTTCTGTTGGTGATGTGATATATTTGTCAGGAGATACAACTAAAAAAGCAACTGTTGCTGGTATAACTAATACCTCAACAATAACTCTTTCTGGTGTTTCTACAGGATTTGATGCAAATACCGCGAATCAAGTTATCTATTTTGAAAGTAAATTTTCTGCGGGGTTAGACCCAGGCAAGGCCTATGTAAAGGGGTATGAATACGAAAGTTTAGGAACGAATTTTGTCACAGTAGATAAGGGAAGAGATACAACTACAGTCAATACCTATTCAACAAGTATTGCAGTCGGAAATAAACTTTACATTAAGAATGCAAATGGATATTTCAATATTTCTGAACACTCAATAATTGATCTTCATTGTTCAAATGTGTCTGTTCAAGCAGTAGGAGATGCTACTACTGAAACTCATCCAAAATCTGGAGCTACTGTAAAAGCACACGATAGAAACCAATCAAGAACAATGATTGGTACTGCTAGAGTAAGAGGTTTAGATTTTTATTCAGCATCTGGTAACACGGCGAACACTTCTCATTCTCATTCAGATTATGCTTTGTCACTCTATGATGTAAGAACTTCAAATAATAAACATGGAGTAGTAGCAGACGCAAATGGTTCATCTACAGTAGTCAATGTTGGAAAAAGTACATATTGGACAGATGCAGCTGGGTCTACTTCAGCCAATGCTTATTATAATTATATTGCACAAGTCAATGATGTATACAATGGTGCAACGATTAAGGTTACTACTCCTATATTGAATAAATTGGTATCTGAAGGTTTAGAAAATGTTCAATTAGAAGAGGGACAAGCTCATGGTGGAGATAATGGTATTCTTTTAATGGAAGAACAAGGTTCTGCTAATGGTGTAGCAAATGTAACCGATACAAGAATTATTGAAAGTTATGCAGGAAGTGGTACTGTTGCTCATGTAACGTGTAACACTGCTCTATCTGAACGAACTTATTTTTCTGCAAACTCTACAGGACATCCAGAAGCTGGACTATGTTCAACTTTTGATATTTCATTTCAACTTAAAGACCTTGAATCTGTCACATTTTCAAATACATCACTAACTCCTTGTAGAATAGCGGACGCGGATGTTGATGAACTTTCCAGATACAATGGTGTAACTACTGCTAATACGATATTAAAAGAATCTCAATTTAATTCTTTAGTATTTCCTTTACCAGATTCACCAATAAGTATGGTAGCTAATACAAAATACTACCATAAAAAGTCTGCTGTCTTTACAGCATCTGGTGGAGCTGTTACTATTTCTCTTAGTGGTAGTGAAAAGTGGCCTGTTGCTGGATTACATACAGCTGCTCAGGCTGCAGACAATTTCTCAGTAGTTGCATTGGGTAATGATAGCTCTGCTGGAAATACCACAACATCTGTTCAAGTTTCTAATGGTCAATATATTCCTTTTGGTGGTGGGGGTACTACTGTTGCTACCGATGGTCAAGACCGCTCTATATCTACAAGTGGAGCTACTGGAACTATTACTCTGAATACTGGAAATTCTTCAATACAAGTTGGAGTAACATATACTGTTTATAGTAATGCTGTAACTGGAAGTACAAGAACAAAAGGTCTAACTGCTGCTAAGTATACTAATAACTATACTGCAGCTGGATCTGTTACTAACCATATCGCAAATGGTCAATTCCTTGTCGCTGCACCAACAAGAACTGTTGGTTCAAAAATTACTCTGCCCGTTTCTGATGTATTCAAAATTGTTAAAATTGTAGATTCGGGGGATACTTCTACTGCAGTTACAAATGCAATGATGGTGGCCACAGCTAATGATATTTCGGCTTCATACTCATTTGACACAGGACAAACAGATAACTATTATGGTCACTCTTCGATAACTTTAAAGCCAGGGAAACAACCACCAAGTGGACAAATTGTAGTTGTATATGATAAATTTTCACATACTGGTGTTGGATACTTTTCAGCCAACTCTTATGATGCTCTGGTTAATGGGGGTTCAACTTATAATGGTGGACAAAGTTCTTTTGATTATGCAGCAATTCCATCATATACAAGTCCAGTATCGGGTGAAACATTTAGACTCACAGATGTTATAGATTTTAGGCCAATAGTTGCAGATGGAGCGTCAACAAATGTGGCCACAACTACTGCTGCAATTACAGCAGCTACTATTACAAATCCAGATGCAGACAACTCAACTACTTTAGACTATTCATATTATTTACCAAGAATAGACAAACTATCTCTTACAAGAGACAGGACATTTGAAGTTATTAAGGGTAAGGCAGAATCTAATCCAGTGGCTCCGCCGGATGATGAAGATTCAATGACTCTCTATACCTTGATGATTCCTGCATACACGTTTGCTCTTACAGACATTGAAACACGATACATTGATAATAAACGATTTACCATGAGAGATATTGGTAAGTTGGAAAAAAGAATTGAGAGACTTGAGTATTTTACTTCTCTTAGTGTGTTAGAGAAAGAAACTGAAGCTAGAGACATAAGCTCAGATGGTTCAAAAGATTCTCTATTCAATTCTACTGGTTCACGTTTCAAAAATGGAATTCTAGTTGACCCATTTGCTGGTCACTCAATCGGTGATGTTGCAAGTGATGATTATAATTCCTCAGTGCACTTTGCTAAGAAACAATTGCGTCCGCCATTTTATTATGATAATTTTGGATTTGATTTTTCACTTACAAATAGTAATAATACAGTCCAAACAGGGGATTTAATAACATTACCATTTACTAGTACAACCTTTATTGACCAGCCACTTACGAGTAATACTTCTTCAATTAATCCATTTAATATTGTGAATTTTATTGGTAGTTTAGAATTAAATCCACCATCTGATACATGGTTTGACCAAACTACACGGCCAGAAGTTACAACAAACGTAGAAGGACATCATGATAATTGGACATTGAGTAATGATGAAAGCCGAAAAGGATTTGGTTCTCAATGGGATGATTGGAGTGTAAACTGGACAGGAAAACAAATCAATCCAGAACCAGAGGCTGCTGTATCTAATGGAGCTTCAACTTCTACTAAAACTAGAAGTGCAAAATTGATTGAACAAAACAAAACTAAATTTGGTATCAAATCTGATAATCCAGTAGAGACAATAGTTAAATCTGTTGGAAATAAAGTTCTTGATATGAGTGTAGTTCCCTTTGTTCGTAGTCAAAGAGTATCTTTCGCAGCTAAAGGAATGAAACCCCTTTCCAATGTTTATGTCTTTATTGGAGACACAGACATGAATGCTAATACTGAGGGAGCTAAAAAATTAGTATTGAGTAGTGCAAATGGTGCATTTCAAAATGGTGAACTCATTAAAGATTCTGCTAACAATAGAGGAATATTAAGAATTTCATCAAATACTGTAAGTAATGTCGCTACTCTTTTCATTACAGACATTACAGGAAATACAAGTGCAACACACTCTTCACAGGTTACATCACAGAATAATAGAATTACAAACTCAGCAGTTGGATTTGCTGCAGCCAATGTAATAACAGGCCTTTCAAGTGGAGCTAATGGAACTATTAGTACAATAGTTGCAAATACAAGAGGAATTCTAGCTAGTGGAATTTCTAAATTACAAACCAATGATCGAGGGGAAGTTGCTGGTGATATTGATATTCCGGCTGGTACGTTTAGGGCTGGTGATAGACTTATTCGTTTAACAGATCACGCAAACAATGAGCTAGCTTCTACAACAACTGTTGCAGAAACCCTTTTCAAAGCAAAAGGATTATTACAAAATAGAGAGAAACTTATCATTTCAACTAGAGAGCCTTTACTTAGAAGGGAATCTTTAGGGGATGCGGGGATTGTTACAGACACCACTTCAAGGGAATCTTCACAGTCAAATTGGATTAACCCAATGGCACAGTCTTTCTTTGTAGAACCTAGTACCTATCCTATGGGAATGTTTCTCAAGGATGTAACTCTATACTTTAGTGGAAAAGATGTAAATCTTCCTGTCACAGTCCAAATAAGACCTATGGTGAATGGATTTCCAAGTAGTTCTCTTATTTTACCATTTTCTGAAGTTACATTGAATCCAGATAAAGTTCAAACATCAGCAACTGCAAATGCTCAGTCAGGTAATACAACTACTTCAACTACATTTACTTTTGATTCTCCTGTATACTTGACACCAGATGAATATGCCATAACTGTAATTTCAAATAGTACAGAATATAAACTCTATACTGCTAAGTTTGGTGACAATACAACTGGAACATCAAGGAAAATTTCTAAACAACCATTTGTAGGTTCTTTCTATCGGCCACAGAATGCTGGGATTTGGAAAGCAATGGGTGAAGAATTCTTGATGATGAAAATAAACCGATGTAATTTTACTGGAACTGGTGGAGCTAATAACTATGCTAAGTTTGAATCCCATGCAAATGGAGCTAGTGGAAATACTGCAAATGTAAATTATGAAACTTTTAAGACCACACTTTCTTCAATACAATTTAGTAATACTACTACAACATTTAAATATAATTCAGCAAATACAGCTAATGCTTTTGTAGGATTTACAGAATTTAGTACAGAACAAAATATCACTCTTGCAAATACAAGAATGATGACCTCAAGTACTAATGGAATGTTTGCTATAAATTGTACAATGAGTACATCAAATTCTCATGTTTCCCCTGTCATTGATATTGATAGGTTAAGTGTGATTACTATAGAAAACGATATAGACAATGCAGTGATTTCAGCAAACGATATTACAGTCACCGCAAGAGGTGGAGAATACACAAATACTGCACCTAATGCAGTTACAGCTTCAATTACTGATCCAGATATAGGGTCTAGTACAGCTACTCTGAATGTTCATTGTGAAGTAACTCTCACTTTATCTACTGCTGCAACTAATCATCTACAATCTGCAAATGGAGGTTATACTGTTAGTGGTACAGATTCAGGCCAGTTTGTAGTAGGAGAAGGAGTACGAACTGTTGTTTCTTCCGCAGATGGTGGTGCAAGTCCTGGCCTTACTAGTGGAACTCAGACAACAGCAACTGAATCTGGTGGAGGACATACTCATCTAGCAAATGCTGCTATTGGAATTATTTCGGCAGTAACTTATGTGGGTGGTGATGATACAAAAAATACAGCTACAGTTACAATAAAAACATCAGCAAATAGTTTTGGTGTATTTGCAAACGGAACTTACATAGTAGCTGACCCCACAGCACAAGAAAACTGGGCGACAGGCTCTGGGGTGGGTGGTTCTAATACTTTTGCAGTTATTACTACTAGTGGAGGTGTTACTGGACTAGTATCAAATGTCGTTCCTTGGCCTGCTGGTGGAACTGCAGTCGGTTCAACTGGTAGTGGTTATCTAAATTCACCAACTATTACGATTGGAGCACCATTTTCTGGAACAGACCAAGCTACAGCAATTGTTACTGGTGAAGATAGTCCTTCTGGTGGAAACATTAATACCAAATATATCTCAAGAAGGGTAACTCTTGAAGATGGATTTGATGCTTCAGACCTCAAGGTTATTATTAATGCATACAAACCGATTGGCACAGGAATTAATGTATACTATAAAGTTAAGGCCGATGAAGACCAAGATGATTTTGATACTAAGGGATATGTATTAATGTCTCAGGAAACAGCAAATACTGTGTATTCGTTGAGTCCAGAAGATACTAAAGAATTTATATATCAAACAGCTGCGGATTCTATTGAATACACATCTGACAATGTAAACTATGATAAGTTTAAGACTTTCTCTATAAAAATTGCACTTACTTCTGAAACTTCAGCAACTGTTCCAAAGGTGAGAGATATGAGAGCCATTGCATTGGATACTTAATGGAAACTGTACAAACTGAAAACCTATCTTTTGTGAGAGATTTGCATTCTAAGGCACTTCTCAATACGGACAGGATTGCACTTGAAAATCATCGGCAGTCGATGAGACATCAAGAACAACAGCAATCTGAATGGCAGATTATGAAAACTAAAGTAGATGAACTAAATACTATGAAGGAGGAAATACTTGAAATTAAAGTTCTCCTTCAACAGTTATCACAGAAAAAGGAGTTATAAAAATGTCTGCCAATGTAGCATTATCAGAAACTTTTGACCAATGGAGAGTCAAAACCAATGAAGTATTGGTAATGACTCAGACAGACGGCTCATCAAACTTTCTCAAACTTACAAATACAACCAATGCCACAAGTAATACTACTGGTTCAATAATCACCGCAGGTGGAGTAGGTATTGCCAAGAGTGCGGTCATTGGTGAAAATCTTAACGTACATGGAAATATTCACGCGAATGGAGCCATCACTTCAGATGGAAGTCTGACACTTGGAAATGCTGATACTGATTCAGTAACATTTCAAGCTGATGTTGATTCTAATTTCATTCCAAATTCTAATGTAGCTTTCAATCTTGGAAACACAGTCCAAATGTGGGCCAATGTTTTCGCCGAGTCATTGAGAGGAACACAAGCAGCTGACGCTGGATTACCTGCATTATATATTAGTGGTCTTGATGTTGATAAACAATTGGCTACAATTTCTGGAGCTCAAACAGTAAATACAGTTGCATCTATAACTGGTACTGCATTAACTACAAACTCTGCAATTATAATTGAAGATTCTTCTGCAGATGTTACTGCTAGACCATCTGCTCAAATTAAACAAAGTTCTGCATCTGCATATCAAGCAACAGCTCTTGAAGTCGCTTCAGTAGGTGGTAGGACAGGAGTTTTACTTAATAAAGATTACACACATGCTTCTGCTGCTACAGTCACAGGACTACACGTTGATTTTGATAGAACAGTTCCAGGCTCTGGAACAGCAGCATTTACAGATATTGGAATAAATCTAGATTTGAACGCAGCCGGATTAGGAACAACAACTTCAACTGGTTTAGATATTGATGTTGTTGGTGCTACTTCTGGAACTCACAAAGCGGTTGGT
>ERZ1046148.563-NODE-563-length-21980-cov-9.302303_pt1 | contig 21980 bp, 15 predicted proteins | sample MGYA00383090_ERZ1046148 | MGnify/ENA primary metagenome ERZ1046148 (study PRJEB29581, sample SAMEA5548360) | metagenome | biome: marine; feature: coastal; material: water | depth 25 m | study: Short-term variability in the microbial, nano- and picoplankton... | reverse complement strand
AACCTCGAGTTTCCGTTCTTATCTCGGCGCTGGTCAGTGGCTTATGGAGGGCCTTGATACCACGATAGATCCAATCCACACCTTGGTGAGGGATTTTCTTAGAGACGAAGGGACCATCCAGATTGTTCCACTCCCTGAAATTGTTCAACCATGTATTGATATGATTCCAGGGCTCTCAGAGAGACGGCTAAAGAAACTCAGTACATTATGGGCCGATATGAATGCAAATCAGCGTTCTCAAGCTTTGTCTGAATTCAGTCTACCTGCCTTATCAACAGAAGGAATCTCAACTGCTCGATTTGAAGAGTTGATGTGGAAACGAATGATCATTCCAGGTCAAGAAAAAGACTTAGCTTCTATTCTTTATCTCTTGCAAAAACAGTGGCCTGAAACGATAGATGAATCCCTCCTTTTTGCCAGTCGGTTACTTGATTCATGGCTTCGAACAGGTCACCTTGTCGAAGCGACGGATTGAAACATCATGAGAAGGTGGCATTGACATGGCGATTGAGAGACTGTTAACTGGAAGTATACGCGAACGTGTGCAAGATTTGATGTCAACAGAGGACCTGATTATTGAATCCTTTAAGGACATTGTAAAGGACGAATTAAAACTCCACATTCGAAGTAAAATCGAAGAAGATCCTGATCTACACGCAGAAATTCGGGAAGCCGTTTCATATTATTTCCAACAAAAAGCACGTTCAGTCTATGCTGAACTGAAAGCAACCAGAGCAGCGACTCGATTGGGGCTTCGTCTCCTTCCTGACGAACTTCAAGGAGAAGTCGGAGAGGCGCTTATTGGTCTGTTCGAAAAAGAGCTAGGGACACTCTTGGACAAGGCTCTTTGAAACAAAAAACCAATCTTATCCTCACAGACGAGCGTTGATGTTATACGCTGGTTGTGCGGCCAGACATATGGGGATAGAATGCAAAGACAAGCAGTACTCATACTGAGTTGCTTTCTCTTCGCAATAATTCTGCCTTCAAATCCCTTAATTGAGCAGTCTTCCGCAGAAGACGTCACTGTTTGTTGTGATTCTGTCGAAGCAGATTTGTATCTTCTTGGTTCTGAAAGTGGTTCAATACTGAGTCCATTCGAGGATCTCCTTGCTGAGACGCCCACATCGGCTTTGTTTGAATCAGCACAAACTAGTCCCGAACAAATTGAGAAATGGGTTCTCTCCCCAGCATGGGCAGGTGTAATTCCAGAATCTACTTGGTCGCTCGAATTATATTATGATGTATCTGAGGCAGGAGGTGCACATTTGAATCTCTCCGCTGTCGTGACAATCGGGGGTTCCTCATTTACGGGTTATCTGGATGGCGGTGAAAGCCAAGTACAAGGCCAAGGCCAAGGCAGATTTGTTCCTGCTGGGCCTGGGACGATAACCATCGAAATTCCAGTTGAGAGCGTCACTGTTAGCGGTACATCTGAAGTATCACTCACGCTTAATGCTCGTAATATCTTTTTTAGTGTCCCTAATTCTGGTGCAAGTGTCGAATTCTTTTGGGGAAGTGAAGCAGAAGATTCCAAAGTTTCAGCAAATTTACCACTTCTTGATCTCTCCTTAGAAGAGCCTGTCGTAGAAGGTGATCTCGTTTATTTCGGTCTTCGAATTGAATCGCCGTTTGGTATGGAAGCACTCGTCTTTTCTGATTCCATCACAATGAGTGTCAATGGAATTTTACTCGAAGGTGACCCTACAGAGGTTTCTGATGGTGATGCCATACTTGTCATATGGACATGGGATGGAGCAGCTGGCGGAGTTGAAACAGTTGATGTGTCATCCGAATATATTCTTCAACCAGGTGTGAAACTACCAGTATCTTCTACATTTGAAATCGAAACATTTGACAGTAATGGTGATGGTGGTGGATATTACCCTCTTAATGAACCGCTGCGAACAAGTGGTAGAGGTTCTCCTTTGAGTATAACAATGGATTTGGAACTCGAAACTGAGGATAATGGGCTTCGGTTGTCTCGGTCAACTACCCTTCGGATAGAGGGGGAAATGGCCTTTTGGATGCGATGGGGAATGGATCACATGGGTGATGAAACAATACCTCTAACAAACGTCTTGAAGAGATTCCCAGCAGGAGCAGTATCAGATGATGAACGAGGAAGTCGAGTCATCGAAAGTATCGAAGTCAATCAGTTTGAAGGATATATGGGGTCCTATTTCGTCACGTATTTCCAAGATGGCCTGGGTATCGAATCTGGAGAACTTCTCGGGGACCTCTCAGACTCAGATACGTTTGCGATTACTTTGGACCTGCTGGGTGAAGAACGAGTTACAAATGCTCCATTGACCCTTCGTATTGACAGTCTGTCTCCTCTCAAAGACGGAGCATCATACACACTTGTTCGCTCTTTCTTCACATCTCAAACTACCCCCTTGTGGTCAAGTTACGATTTGGCTATTTCCGGTTCAACCTCACTTATGACTTCGTTTACAATTGTAGATCTCGATTCTTCTGATTTACTCGAGGTGGATCACCTTCGATTCCCGTGGGGGGAGATGGTCACGATCAGAGGTGAAGGATTGACTCAATCAGATGATTTTTCAATTACCACTGTGCCCACCACCTCTCCACTACATGCGCCTCTTACCTTGACAATCCTCGTCACTGTAATCTTGGGAGGTGGGCTTTTGTTGGGATTCAAGATGGTTCGACGGAAAAATCGCTATCCACTTCTGATTGAAACCATTCTAATCCCTCTGGTTTTCCTAATGCATTTCTTTGCATATCCTCCCTTGTTTGTACTTTCGTCAAGTAGTGGTGTCGTCTTTGTATGGTTGGCAACCGCTCTTGTATCTCCAACGAAGTTGAATGGTGATGGAAGTCAACCGCCTACGAAAGCTCCAAGCATCGTAACCTCTTTTCCCACAATCAATTGCCCGCAGTGCGGTGTGGCCAACCCCGTTACATCAACTGAACGACCGATTCGTTTGGCATGTACTGGATGTGAGCGAATAATCAAGATTGTTGCATGATGTCAAAACTATCATGAACATCAACCTGCAGCGTGTCACATGAGCGAAACAGTAGCAGACCTCGTCCTTGACGATGAACACGTAACAATCGGATTGGAAGATACACTCGTAGAGGGATGTAAAAGGCTCGTAAGCATACCTTCAGGTATCCTCGTTGTTCTTGATGATGATGATCAAGTGAAGGGCGTGATTGGGCAACGACAGATGCTCAAAGCCATTGGAAATGGAATTGATGTTACTGAAACCACCTGTAAGGAAGTCATGGAGATGGATGTTCTGAAAGTCCCTCTCTCTGAGTTAATTGCTGATGTGATTAAATCTGTAAATGAACGCATGCCCCAAGCGGTCGTTGCAGTGGATGAAGATGGTGCGTTCGAGGGTTACTTCTCTCCAGAAGACTATCGTCAAGCACAATCAATACTCTCTGCGAACCCTTCATTGGGAACTCTTGAATGAGACTTCATTCATGCATGAGTAGGAAGTCATCTTCTCGAATGATTGCATAGCCTATGCGCTCGAGTTGAACGATTGTTCCAATCGGGTGATTATGATGTTCTACGCGACCTTTGATGTGCTCGATATTCTCTTGAAGCGGAAGAGTTAGTGTAGCTTCTGTAGATGAGTCGGCTGAAACCCAATGAATAATTGACCGTTTGTCACTTCGTGATATGGAACCCAATTGTCCTCCCTCGTTGATGTCTGCGAATTCCTTTAATCGGTATGTTGGATTACCGGCATCTTCTTTTTCAATCATAATCTGATTATTTTGCATAGAGATGATTCTCTTCCCCATGGATTCATGATTTGGATGAACTGGAATCTCAATTTCGTCGGGTACGTCTCCATGAATGCTTACAACTACAGGACTGCGGACAAAGGATAGACGAGGTGCATCATCGTCAATTCCCTTCGTGTTGTGTGAGAAAAGTGTCGCCAAAGGAACAGATATGTCCTTCTGTGTGACGCCAAGTTCGATCCAGAAATTGCGTAGAGCTTCCGGTTGAATACCTCGTAATTTCAGTCCTTGAAGCGTAGGAAGTCTTGGGTCATCCCATCCCGTATATTCTCCATTCTCTATCGATGCTCTCATCTTGGAGGTGGAAAAGCCACCCCATTCGTGAACTTTCACTCGTCCCCAGTAGATTGTTTCTGGATAATCCCAACCAAAGTGTTGGTAAAGCAATGTCTGCTTCCGTGTTGAATCCATGAGATCTTTTCCACGAACAATATGCGTTACTCCTTGGAGTTGGTCTTCTACTGCACTTTGGAAATCCAATAACGGCCACACTCGATACTTAGAGCCGATTTCATGTCTTGGATGTGGATTCTTTTCTGTGTCCTGGATTCTCAAGGCAGGCCAATCTCTTAGGGCTGGATTTTTCAGTTCCATATCGGTCTTAACTCGAACCACAGCATCGCCTGGTTTGTATGTACCATCGAGCATCATGTTCCATCCCTCTACATTCAAATCGACGGATTTGTCTCGACAAGGGCAGTTTTGTTTTGTTTCACGGAATGTACGAAAATCTTCAGCAGGACATTGGCAGATGTACCCAAATCCTTCACTCAACATTCGTTCAGCATGTTCATAATACAATGGAATTCGATCACTTGCTATGACGATACGATCTGCTGGACGGCCAAGGAGCCATTCAACTTCTTGTGGGATGATGTCGTATGCATCTAACATTGGAGGTTTGACTGTAGTGTCAGTATCATCGAATCTGAGAATAAGTGTTCCTTTATGCTCATGAGCATATGTACCGTTGATAACAACACCACGTGCGTGACCAAATGACAATGGTCCATTTGGATTAGGTGCAAATCGAAGAACAATGTCTTTTCCTTCAGTATCTTTCAATTCAGGTAATCCTTCTCTTCTTTCTTGCTTTTGTCTACCTTCAAGCAGATGCGGTGCTTCTTGTTTGAGCAGAGATTCAACATGGTCTAATCCCTTTTCTTGGGCAAGTGCATTCGCTTTTGCTACTGATTGAGCAACTAAGGGGCTAATCTGTCCTCCATGTTGACGCAAATCAGCACGGGTACTCATGATGCGGCCAATGACAGAACCTGCGGCTCCTTTTCCATCATATTCGAAAGCATTCTGCAATGATAGATGCCAAATTAGGTTCTGAGTCTCAGCATCTGGTGACCACGACATAAACTAGCCTAACGCCATTGCCTCATGAACTCGTTGCTTCATCATGCTTGGAAAACAGTGTTGGTCCAGAAAGTTCTCTTGTCGGCAGTGGGGATGAATAGTTCTTCATCCAAAACCGTTTCACAGTAGCCCAAGACCAACGTATGTCATTGTGAATTCCAGTCTCTTGGATCAAGTCAGGCAATGCTTTCACAGTATTTGGATCGGACGGATAACCGCTTCCGACAGGTTTGCCGAGATCCCTACCTATCCGCTCAATTTCCATGTCTCGAACGACCTTTGCAAGTATCGAGGCACCTCCAACAATTCGATGGTTTGTATCCGCTTTGTGTTCTGCAATTATTGTGGTTTTAGACCATGGCCAATTGTTCAATCGTTCGGAGATTCGATTCCGAAATCGTTCTTCGTTCACGTCACAAGCATCGAGTAAAATATCGATCTCCTGAGCAAATGATTGATGATGGCGATTGAGTATGGATGCAAAAAGGTCGACTTCCAATATGTTTAGACCCTTACCGTATACTGCAGTATCGATTCGATTTGGTTGACAAATTATTGTGTCAACATACCATCCTCTTTCAGTGGCTTGTTGATTTAACCATTCGTAGTGGAGCTTACGTTTGGCATGTGTAAGGTGTTTGGAATCATCGATATTCTGTTCTTCCAACATGTATTCATCTTCTTTTGGGATGGAAAGAAGCCCGACTACGAGTGGTCCCAAAACGGGTCCCCTTCCTGCCTCATCAACACCAACTAGACGCATGTTATCTCCTCATAGATCAAACTCATCAGAGTCTTTAGGCTTCGATGATGAGGGTTCTTTTGTCATCTGATTCTGGGACATTAAGTTCTGTGTATCATGGCGAATTGTCCGTTCTGCGATATGTTGAGAAGCCTGAAGGTTTTGATTTTCGTTATGTTGTCTTGCAATACCTTCTGATTGTATTGACGATGCAAGTTCATCAATCTGTAATTTCTGTGCTTCTAATGCATGATGATCAAGAACAGTTGTTGCTACGTTACGAACGTCTTCAGGAAGTGGTTGTAATGCCTGGGATGGTGCTTTAGATGAGGCTTTGAATACTGCCTTAAACTGCTCAGAAGATACATGAGGACTTTCAATGACTTCCATTTCAGATGAGTCTGTACGTTCAAATTTTTGCAGCCAATCACCTTCCTCCTCTGGTTTTTTCTGTTCAAAATTATGTTGAAGTTGTTCCAATTCTTTTCGTTGAATGCGATCACGAACTGCTTTGTTGAGCACAACAGAAGCGATTGCAATTGCTGCAATAACCAGCCACCAGCCCAAGAAGATCTCCATTACATCAGAAGTGAAATCCGAAAATGAGTATGTGTCTCCTTCTTCATCTGTTTTCCAACTCTCTCCCAAGAAATTATGTTCAATCGTGTAAATAAATTCAGTTTCAGGGTCGTATATGGATCGAATAACAATGTCAAGAACAAGGGTTCCATTGGTGATTTGATTATTTGGTATATCCGCAGTGCCTCGCAATGTAACATTAGAATCTCTTGCTAAACCATCGATTTCAAAGGTACGTGGATACTCGACTCCATCTTCAATAATAGCACCCTCAGGGGGGTTGAATCCCATTGCCGTAGAATGCGAAGAGCGAAGCAGAACGATGAGCCCATCATTGAGATTTCCACCATTTCTTAATCGCATTGAGAAACTCAACGTGTCGGTTGAATCCACTTCGTAGTCAGCATCAATGAATGACCAATTTACATTTGGTCCAACAAGAATATCGACTTCGTAAGTTTTCACTTCAAGACCTCCCTCGAATTTCATTTGAAAAATGACCTTTCCTTGGGTATATGCAGTTGCATTTTCATCAACAGTAATTTGGATGACATCCTGTATCACTGCTCCAAATCGTGGTACAGTGATTCGCTCTAAGGGTATGTCAACAGATGAAACAAATTCAGGAATTGAAAGTACTTCTATCAAGAACTGATCTTCGAAATTTCCCTTGTTTTCAATTTCTAGGGTTGCAAAACATGAACTTCCAGGTTGAAGATACAAACAATCGGTTGGTTGAAGGTTTTCTCCAACACTTCGAATCCAGTCGATCTCGGTTTGAACAGTTTCTTGAACACTACGGAATGGAAAGTTCGTTGGCTGGATGAATAAATCCACTGCTATGGCTCCACTTGTCTGAGGAGGGGCTTCGACTCCTATCTGTATGGTTCGTGTTTCATTTGGAAACAAATAAGTATCTTCGAATGCATTGAAAAGGGCAACAGTCCATCCATCAATTGTTAACCTGTCAGCTTTATCGAGTTGTTTCGTAACTCCATCAAGAACAACATCTCCTAGCATCATTGATATCGTATCTGGTGTGTTGCCAGTATTGCGCACAATCACCTCAATCCGGTCGTTTCCTCCTGGGTCAAGGCTTACATTGGTTTCAACAGAATCAATGGTAACGTTTCTAAAGGCAGTAATCTCAAGAGAAAATTCCCAAGAAATGGTGGCATAATCGAGGCCAGAGGTTCCAATCAAAGTGAATGTTGGGCCTTCATAGGCAAGTGGAGCTCCGTCAATTACCAAAGGAGCCTCGACCCAAATCCGAACAAAATCTATTGAATCTGGAGAAAGTGTAAGCCTCGAGGAATCACCAGTTATTTCGTCCATATTCCATCCCCAATTCCAATTCGAAGTTGTTTGAACGCTGAAGGTCACATCATCTGGAAGTGATGCATTGCTGGTAATATTGGTTGCCACGTTTGTTGTAATTCCTGGGTCGATCACAAACGTAGATGATTGAATGTTGCCAAATTGGATAGCTGAAGGTGCAGTAATCTCTAATGTTTCATTCGAATATACGGTGGTATTGTCTGAAAGATCAATAATTGAAATCTCCAATGTTTGGTTTCCATATGATGTTGATTGCGGGAGTGTCATGGTCCAAATGAATCGATTTGCTTCACCTGAATTGAATACAATTTCTTGACCATTCCCTGAAAATGTTGATTGGAGGCCAACTTGCAATTGAAGTTTTAATGTGGTCGTATCTTCTCCAAAATACTCAACATCTGCAAATTGTTGTACAGTGTCTCCTGGATAAGCGATATAATTCTCCATCGGAGTGATTTCTATACGTGCCTCAGAATCGGCTGTGGCCACGAATGGCATGGTCAGTATGAACAATAGCGTGAACGCAATGCGTTTGTTGTTCATGGCTGTGCTATGACCTATGGGATTTGAAGCCCACGGCATGATGTTCACATCAATTCCAAAGTAATATGAAGCAAAAATGATTGGGTGATTTATGCCTCCATTCTGGCCATTCAAGAGATCGAAGAAAAATTCAATGGAACTTGATGAAGCAGCGCCTGAAGCAGTCGTTTATCGCAAGAACGAAGAGGTTCATACAGAAAAACACGCTCAATCTATCGAAAGAAATGATGCAGCATACAAGGATGCCCTTGCTCTTTTTGGGAATGGTGATACAACTGTTACACCGTCTGAGAATGTAGCGGATCAATACGATGGTGTCACTGACACCACTTTGCCTGAAGAAGATTCTCAATGGGTTCACCATACGGATGGATATCATTACGAGAAAAATGCAGACGGAACGTTTCTTCCAACGGCGCATGTGAAGCAGGAAGACGGTTCTTATGTCCCATATTCCTAATCAAATAATGTCCGAATTGGCAGAGTGAGGCCTACGCCTTGGGCTGTTGTTGAATTCACCTTTCTGTCAACTGGATGGAGTGTAATCTGTGATTGACTTGATTCGAATGTAGCGGATTTAAGCCATTGATTCACAGAGTTCTCTGGGACGATTACTGGCATTCTGTCGTGAATATGAGAAATGACATCATTCGAAGATGTTGTTAGAATGCAAAAGGTTCGCTTTGTGCTATTCTCATCGGCCCAATCATCATAAATTCCTGCCAAAAACAATGTGGGATTGTCCTTCGAATAGTGATAAAATGGTATTTTTCCACGTGGTGTGGTTTTCCATTCGTACCAGCCACTTATCGGTATCAAGCACCGCTTATTTTCAAAAGAATCCCTAAACATAGGTTTCTGTGATACCGACTCAATTCTCGCATTGATCGGTTCCATTGAACTCTTTTTACTCCACGAGGGGCGGAATCCCCATCGCATAGGTGTGATGTTTAATGTTTCATTATCCATCAACAAACACTGAACTTCATCTTGGGGTGATATGTTGTAATTGGGTATGACTTCGAGTGGGTTGATATGGAGAGATTCTGGCCAATGCTCTCCATTGAAAGCAAAGCGGCCGCACATTACAATACCTCAAACAGGATCGATAAGGCACCGATTTAAACCATCAACGTCAAACTCAGCAGCGTTCATAGGAACCAGTAATTCGAATGTTTGAGCTATTGATGGATCAATTTCTCCAAAGCAACCAACCCATTCCCCATCGATGAGCACCTTTGCGGCACGTCCCGCCAACCAAGGACCCTCGTTATCGGGAAGAGGTTCGATTGCAACATTCTCTGCTCCCATGTCTCTCAAAAATGCTTGAATCCTTCCACGGATTGCAGCAAAGCCACCGCTTCGTTCTGCTGTGATGAACGCCAGTCGTTGCATATTTTTGTGATCTCGAACAACAGTGCCTAATTCATAGACAGATTGAGGTAAATCATGATGGCGATTTGTTGCTAAGAGTCGTAGTAATCCAGGGAGTAAAAATTGCCTCATCATCGTATGCTCTTGTGTAATAGGATTCGTAATCTGAGTGATTTCATTGGTTGGGACCCAACGCATTCTCTCAAATTGGTCGTATTCATTTGAAAGTGTAAGTGATTGGATTTGCATGAAACTCATACCTTGCAACGAAGTTCTGATTCTCCTGCGCAGATGTTCATCACTTCTCGGAATTGCATTCATTGGAGCTCGAGGGACGTCCTCTCCCAAGTCTTCAAATCCGTGTCCTATCGCAAGGTCTTCCACGATATCCACAGGATGGAGGATGTCAAATCTCCAACGTGGCATTTCGAAACAGAGCATGTTTTCTCCATCATGAGCGTATTGCATTGAATGTCCGTTTTGAATTTCTTCCGGCTTAGCCAAATCTCTTCCGACAAATTCACCACCCATTCTTGTCATTGACTGTTTCATTTCTTCATCAGTTAATTCTCTTCCAAGGATTGTTTTAACAAGACGTTCTGGTATTCTGTGCTCCACTGGAGTCCAATTTGGTAGCACCTCTTTGTTTCCATCGCAATCTGTAAGATTCACTGATTGAATTTCTCCACCTCGCTGTTTAGCCTGAAGTGCAACGAGCATCAAACATGATTCGCAGGCTCTGCGATCCCATCCAGTAACGTCGATAAACAAATCACGGGTTCCTGAGTGTACTGTTGTATGTGCTCCGTTGATGATTGGAGGGAAGGAGAGTACTGATCCAGTCGCATCTTCAATGATTGGTACTCTGTCCATTCCTTGGAGGAGATGAGCATAATCCATGCCTTTGGGATGTTCTGTAAGTATGGTTTCAATATCCATTTCTGTTTGAGTTGCAAGTGGGGTGAATGAATGTGTTCTTGGAACTGCTCGGATCTTGAATGGTGCTTGGATTGAGTTGAGGTCATGAACGCCGATGCTTGCTCTTCTGCGTCCTCGGCCTAATGCGAAATGCAATTTTTCCTGATGGTCCATTAGGTTCTTGATGAATGAATCCATTTCACTGTCATCCTTCATGTCAAGTCCTTTGACAACAGCACCAAGAATCACTGGGCGGATTGTTTTCAATTCTGAATCAACGGTCATTTCGATTCCACTTGGCGTAAGCGATAGATTCTCCAATGTTGGTTTGTTGTGCAGAAATGATCTCATCGCTACTGAAAGCGTTTCTCCACTCAATAAATCCGGACGGTCGGGAAAGATTTCGATGTCTAATGTTTCTTCATTACACGTGTCAATATCTGTACCCAAAAGAGGGAGTCTATGGTCGATATCTTCGATGTCATGTGTGCAACCATGCTCAGACATGAGTTTGGCCAAGAGGCTTTGTTCAACAGATATTGTTGGCATAGAATCACTCTCAACGTGCAAACCAGTGAGGTAACGGGCGTTCATAACCAGACATTCGAAGCCCACTCACAGAGGCAGTATCGTGATCCAGTGCTCTTAAGTGTGAGCGTTGTAGTATGTCAATAGAGTCGAGACCAAGATTTCTAAGCGTGTTTTGGAGATCAATTGTTAATCCTTGCAGCCAGTATTCAATGTCTTCAATTTCAAGCATGGGTGGTTCTGTAACGACAAAATCAGCACCTGCGCAGCGAGCGACGATAACGTCATGAGCATCCGAAGTAAAACCAAATTCAAGTGCTGTGATGACTGGAGTTTTATCTAATTCATTCTTTTTTGAACGACCCATGATTGGCAATGTAGCGGCTTCAGGCGTTCCTGAACCATCCTCGATACGTGAAATTGCTGCCTGTACTTCATGATATGCAGATGATTGGTGATGAGACTGGATGCGAGAAATTCCTTGCATGCTCATGACAGGTGATTGTGCTGTCAGAAGGGTCCTGATCGCCACAAGCAATCCATCGAATTCTTCAGCATTCATCGAAGGCAAACTGTCCATGTCGATACAAACCCCTGCTACAATTGGTGCAGTCGTTCTTAGATTGCAGAGTGATTGAAGGTTAAGTTGGACGATGTCAATTGGACGAGGGTTCTCAACAACCAAAAATGGTTGACTTTGAATCCGAGATAATCGCCCAGAGTTATTTTCTTCAGTTCGCAGTAAGGTCCCATCAGGAATACGAGGCAGAATCGGGATTGGTAATAGGATTGCAGGGGCTTCATCATCTGTACCTGGGATGAACGCAACTGTATCGACTGGATGATTATCAATCAACGAATGGTGCTCCATAGGTACGAGTCCGATTGTTGACAAATCTCCCGAAGAGACATGATTTGATTGGACTTCTAATCCCACTTCTTCGCTTGGTTCAAGGCAAAGTGCATCATCCGATAAGATCGAATCATACTCAGACAAAAAGGAGTTGATTTCTTTCAATTCTTTTGCCTTTAGCGGGCGTAGACTGATGCCCAGAGGTGGAGTTGGGCAGCGCCCTTCGATGACAATCCTGCCACCTTTCATGGCCACGCCAGCATCTTGCTCAACATCTCCTTGGATGATGATAAGACCACCATTCATGCCGTTTCCTAATCGTGAACCAACTTGGCCTTTGACGTAAATGGTTCCCTCGGACATGAACATCCCGAGATCAGTGTCAGCACCATCAGAACCGATCAAAATCCCATCTTGCATCATGAATCCGCCACATCTGCCAATGAAGCCTGTGCTAGTGACTGTACTGCCGCTGTTGTATGCTCCGAAAAACGAACCGACCTCTCCCTCGACGTTGAATCGTCCGCCTGCGCCAAATGGGGAAGTCCATGAGCCAAGTTTACCAAGGGCTTTGATACGTGCCCCTTCAGGAATACCAGGGCATAATCCCACTTCTCCATTTTTCGGTACTTCCTCTCCAGAACCTGTCCAGCCGATTCGCAATAATGCGTTTTGCTCAACGGCTGCTTTCAGGCGTGGCAAAAATTTTGCATTGATACTCATCGAGCGTTCAACAACATCTTGGGCTCCCGCCATGTTCCTATGGCGGTGAATGTCGGTCAAATAACCTCGCGTTACATCTATTGGTTTTTGATGAATTTTTCAACTACTTTCCTTCACGAACTGTTTATTGACATTCACCGATGCCATAGGGTTGAGCATCATGGTAGTGAAGGTTGCAATAAACGGATACGGGACGATTGGAAAAAGGGTTGCTGATGCAATCGATGCCCAAGATGACATGGAAATTGTCGGCGTAACGAAAACCAGACCATCGTTCGGATGTGATTTGGCCGTTCGCAAGGGATTTCCTCTGTATTGTACCTTTGATGATGCGGATCGAATTGCTGCTTTTGCTCCAGCTGGCTATGATTGTAAAGGTGGGCTAAGTGCTCTGCTCGATGCAGCAGATGTTGTTGTCGATTGTTCTCCTGGCAAAGTAGGTGCCCAAAACAAACAAATCTACGAAGATGCAGGTATTAAGTGGATTTTCCAAGGTGGAGAAAAGCATGCTATGACTGGAATCTCATACACATCAAGTGGGAATCACTCAGAAAATATGAATAAACAAGGTACTCGTGTTGTTTCTTGCAACACAACCGGCCTCTCTCGTACACTCGTACCCCTTTTGCGGACCTGTGGTTCTCTTTCAGTAGAATGCACAATGATCCGACGAGCAGCAGATCCTGGTGATTCAAATAAAGGCCCAATTAATGCGATTAAACCTGTGTTGAAGGTTCCGAGCCATCATGGCCCTGATGTGATGACAATTAGACCTGAGATCTCTATTAATTCGATGGCAGTTGCTGTTCCAACTACAATTATGCACGTTCATGCAATTGTTGCTACTCTGCCAGATGGCCATGGTATGTCGACACAATCTGTCCTCGATTTGTGGCGCTCCCAACCAAGAGTTGTCATTATGAACGGTGCTGAAACAGGAATTACCACAACTGCAGAGGTAATGGAATTCGCACGAGATATCGGCCGCAAATGGGGTGATTTGCATGAAATCTTTGTTTGGGAAGATGGTGTCAAATTAGATGGCAACACATTGTATTACTTCCAGGCCATCCATCAAGAATCTGATGTCATCCCTGAAAATGTTGATGCTATTCGAGCCCTTATGGGACTCGAATCTGATTGGGAAACCTCAGTTTCCAAGACGGATAAAGCAATTGCTGCCTACAATGGGTTGTAATCAACCAAGGCGCATGCTCAAAAGGTCAACTGGTGTGGGTGGACTATGCATCTGAAACGAACCTCGTGTATTTTGCTTTCAGTTTTCTTACTCTCACTCGCAAGTCCGTTAGCATCTTCGCAATCGATTGGCGAACCTATGTCTTCTTTATCCGAGGAATTTGCTTCCTCTTGGGACTCGATTGAACCCGTCTCCAAACAAGTTATACTGACTCACCCAGTCGACCCAATCATCAATTTAGCAAGTCTTTCTTTTGATCCTCTCTCTGACAACCTCGATTACATACCATCCACGTGGAGAGTTGATTCAGGCAATACTCTCTTCCTTCTTCAACTTGAGGTTAACGACGGTGGCGTTGTTGAATCAATGGCAGAGACTTATGAGTTCACAATACTCGAAACTCATGGTTCTGCAGTTTGGACAATTCGCTTGAATAATCTCCATCAATTGGGTTCAATTGAATCCTCAGATCGTGTTCGATGGATTGGAGAATATTCGCCTGCTATGAAAATCGGGACCAATGCATTTGGAGCAAGCATTGCCCAAATAGTACTTTCAAAAGATATCAGTCCAGAAAACGTGGCCATGTTTTCTGCTAATCTGGCTGACCAAGGTGCGGACATGGCATGGTGCTCACAAGACATGTGTGAGGCATACTATGAACATTCAATGACACATCAGCAACTTAGAAAAATTGCATTTGATCAGAACGTTCTCTTTATTGATGGAAGTTTCTCACTCTCTCTTCACAACAATCTCGCAGCCACTGAAGTTGGTGCTGTTGCAGTTCGAGCTCCTTCTTCCTTGAATCTTGATGGCTCTGGGGAAACCATCGCTGTCATGGACACTGGCGTCGACAACAACCATCCGGATTTAGTCGGTAGAGTTGCTGCAATCAACACACAGTTTGGACTCGATAGTTCTCCAATCGATAGCAACAGCGGTCACGGTACACACGTTGCAATGACTGTTCTCGGTGATGGAACGGGTGATGCTTCGGCGACTGGCATAGCGCCAGAAGCAAATCTCGTCATGTACGCTCTAGAACACGACCCAACTGGTGTTTTTGGTCGGCAAGGTTCCATCTATGACCTTCTCTCAGATGCTGAACTGAAGACCGCTCGAATTGCAGTAAATGCATGGGGTTTGAACGGTAATTATGGTGCCTACACAGCAGATTCAAGATCGACTGATCAATATGTTTCAAACAATAAATATCTCCTTCCGATCTTTTCAGTTGGTGACAATGGCGGGAGCGGGTCCTCCCAAATTACTGCTCCAGGTACAGCCAAGAATGTTCTTTCAATCGGTTCGACCGTAAATGGTACTGTTAGTTCATATTCCTCTGAAGGACCTACTCTAGATGGAAGGATAAAACCAGATTTGGTCGCCCCAGGCGACGGTATCTGCTCTGCACGTGCTGAGGAAGCGAAGAATGTTGTTGGCTCCGTCTGTGGCACTGGCATTCACTCAAATGGCCGATCGATGTATATGCAACTCAGCGGTACTTCCCAAGCTACAGCCGTTGCAGGAGGTTCAGCATCTCTTGCCCGAGAATACCTGCGAGAAGTTGCTGGAATTAGCAAACCATCTGCAAGCCTGATTAAGGCGACTCTCATTAACGGGGCTGAAGATTTGGGAACTCCTGATATTCCTAATGCAAACGAAGGATGGGGCCAAATTGATCTTGTGAACAGTCTCAACCCATCCACTTCCACAGGTGTTGCATTGGATATATTTCATGATGATGAGCGTGAACTTCGAGCAGGATTTTCACTCATTTATTCATTCAACCTTGATGGTTCAGAAGGTATTGACATTACCTTGGCATGGAGTGACACAGAAGCAAGTGCAAATGCAGCTCAATCTGAATCCCGTTTGATGAATGATCTAGATTTGATTTTAATTGCACCCGATGGCACAACCTATCTCGGCAATCATTTCTCCTCAGGAGTATCCACGACTGGTGGTACTGCTGATGATCTCAACAATATTGAACGAATCCGTATTCCTGCCGGTGCGACAACACAAACTGGTGATTGGATGGTTACCGTTGAACATCGTGGAGGCAACACACAACGGTACAGCATTGTCGTTGCTGCTGATGCAACGTTGATTCCTAAGGCTGATTTGACCACATTCGGTAACAGTATTCTTCCTTCTTCTACGACACCGCTTGTTGGCGATTTGGTCTCCATCTCACTTGCTTGGCATAATCAAGGAACGCTCGCTTCAGGTCCATATCGAATTCAATTTGAGGATGTGACAAGTGGTTCAGTACTTTATGACTCAAACAGAACTTCCTTAGAAGGTGGTTCTCTCGATTCAGTATCTTTCTTCACTCAATTCTCCACTACTGGAGTGCATGAACTCAGACTTTCACTCGACACAAGCAACCAAGTTCAAGAGTTAAATGACGGTGTAAATGGTATCGATAACAACATTATTGAATTGGACATAGAAGTAACTGCTCAAGGATTACGTGTAATCTTCCAAAATCCAGATGGCAGCATCCCAACCACCACTCAAGATCGTGAAACTGCAGCATCAGTTACTATGGATGTTCGCAATGAAACCGGTCTTTCCCTACCATTTGTCATCGCTCACGAGGGAACTGGAGAAAGACCAGTCAGTTTGACGGTCTCAAGTGTTCAAGAACCAGATCCAACATATCCTACTCTCCTTCTAAGTCCGGAAGATTCATGGTCCAAATCAGTAAACCAAACAGGTGTGTTTACTATTTCAGGACAGGGGCAAGAGAATGATACGATTTATCTAACGCTCAATCTTGAGGACGCCTCCGCTAGTTTCGATGGGGCGACAAAGCGCTATGCTCGTGCAGGTTCGTTTATTGTTGATGTTACTGCTCGATATCAAAATCAACCAACCGTTTCTCACACTCAGCGTCTCCGTATCGAAATAGGGCAAGTTGATTCCGTTGATGTTGTCCCATCTGGTACCTCTGGTGTTTCTGCCAAACCTGGTGAACGAACTGGATTCTCAATCGGTGTGAGAAATACTGGCAATTCCGCTGCTCAATACACGATGGCATGCACTTCGTCCTCACAATGGCAGATTATGCTCGGGAATTCGAATTCCTCATCCCTTGAATTTGAGCCATTGAATATTCTTCAAGACTTGAGTATGGATGTGAATGTATTTGTTCCTTCAATCGCAAATGGAGAACCTCTTGCTGGCTCTACAGACCAAGTGACATGTGTTGTAACCTCTCCTACAGATTCAACATTAAACCGTGTTGAAGTCGTTGATGTGAGCGTTTCTGAACTCAAAGACTTCCGTACAGATCTCTACAGTCCAAATGGAGCGGTTGGGCCTGGTGCGCTCGCCTTACCGGTGTTTGTCAACACAGGGGATTTGGTTTACTTTAATCATACAATTCAAAATAAAGGAAACGTTCCATTAGACTTCGTTGTTTCTCTCGAGCGTGGGAATCCAACATGGGCAGCAGAAATCCAATACGGTGAAGATACAAGTTCAACTTCGTTGTCTGTCACACTCCCTCCAGGCCAATCAGGTGATGTTGAAATGCGTCTTTTGGTTCCAGAAAACGCACGAGAAGGCAATTCAAACACATATACGCTTAGGACTGAATCCTCTCCTCAAATGTTCACGCTGAATTCAACTTCCCTTGTCGTCGGAGAAAACTTAGCTGTAAATCTGGTTTCCAATGTTGGTACACTCATCTCTGCCCCCGTGAATAATGATTTCACATTTACAGAATTTATTGTAGAAAATGCAGGTAATTCTGACTTGGATCTTGAATGGTCAACAAGTCTCGCTCCTGATGATTGGTCTGTAGGATATTCCAATCCTCCGGGTTCAGTATCTGTGTTGAGCCAGGCTGCTGTCCAATTGGCAGTTAAGGCACCTAATCAGACGGTCCCAGGATTTGGATTTGATTTGCAATTGTATGTTAACGCAACCAACAATGGTCGGTTTACAAATGCAGAACTCACCGTTCGTGTGGAAGTTCCTGCATCGAGTTTTGCAGGAATTAGCGTATCGGATGAGACGGCTGCTCCATTGTTATTCATTCCACGTGGCGACTCTGGTAAGCAATCATTTACCATCATAAACGAAGGTAATATCCCTCTGAGCGGTGAACTGACCGTTGAGGTTCAAGATGGTGAAGGGAATGTACTCTCTGATAGAAGTGCGAGTATTTCACCCTCTTCAGTAACAGAACTTGGTGTTGGGGAGTCAATCGAAGTTGTTGGCAAAGTCTCAACGGATGAGGATTCGATTGATGGAAGAATGAACTTGGTAATTTTTATGACCACATCAGAAGGTGTCGTTATTGAATTAAACGTCGATACAAGCGTAAGTTCACAGCAATCATCTGGCGGTATTTTTGGTATCTTACCAGCCTACGTATCATATCCTCTTGTTCTCATCGCTTTGCTTGGACTCCTTTATGGCGGACGTAAACTGAAAGAAAGTAGTAAAATGGATGACGATGGTACTGACTTAGTTGCACCAGATGCTCACACTGATGCAGATCACTTGGGTACTCGAAGGGATGCTGCACTTGATATCAGTCACTCAGTCAACGATATTGCTTCTGGAGAAGTTTCCAAAGATGAAATTGCTGCAGCCCTTGCCCAATCTCTGAGCATGCCTGTTGCAGGTAACGCCCCTGTTCCAACGGGCCGCCCTCCATCAAGCGCCTCTGCAAAGGGTTTGCCTCCTGCTGGGCTTCCTCCTGCCGGGCTTCCTCCTATGGGATTGCCTCCTGCACAAAGCCAAACTGAACCTGCTAAGGTGATTCCAAAACTACCAGTGCCTATTGCTACAGGGCCTCCATTGCCTCCTGATGGCTTACCAGATGGATGGACAATGGAACAATGGAGTCACTACGGCGAACAATACCTCCAACGCATGGGTTTGAACTGATACGTTGAAAAGGACGAACGAGAGCGATAAGCCATGCTCAACATCGTTTTGTTCGGACCTCCAGGTGCTGGAAAGGGCACACAGGCTCAAAGAATGATGGATGCAACTGGTTTGCCTCAAGTTTCAACAGGGGATATGTTGCGTGCAGCAGTCAAAGCAGGTACTTCTGTGGGAATTGAAGCTAAATCTTACATGGATAAAGGAGCCCTTGTCCCAGATTCGGTCATTATCGATTTAATTCGCCAACGTCTACAAGATGACGATGCCAAAAATGGCGTCATGTTCGATGGATTTCCACGGACTGTACCGCAAGCTGAAGCCTTATCTGAAATCATAGAGGTGTCTGCAGTGTTAGCAATTGATGTTCCTGATGGACGCATTGTTGAACGAATCTGTGGAAGATACAGTTGCGGTAACTGTGGGGCTGTATATCACGACACATTCAATCCAATTATGGATGGAATTTGTGGGTGTGGTTCATTTTCGGAAAAGAGAAGAGTAGATGATGTCGAAGAGACAGTTCTTGCTCGTTTAGAAACGTATCATACTCAAACATCGCCTCTCGCAGACTTCTATCGTGATGCTGGAATATTCCATCAAGTTGACGGAGATCGAGACATTGATGTCATTACAACAGATTTGCTCGCAGTCCTGGGATGAGTGTTTACGATGGGTAGGCGACGAAGTAGGCTCAATCGAGACAAACGAAAAGGCCATGCCCTTTGGTCTCAGTCACAACTTCTATGCCTGATTAAAGACCCTTCAAAGTACACTTTTGAACAACGTTCAAGATTCGCTCTACATCTTGTGAAGGTGTCTCGCAGACACCGACTTAGACTCCCTCATGAAGCGAAAGAACTCGTCTGCAGAGGATGTAATACCTTACTTAGATATGGGGATAATGCAAGCATCCGTATTCGAAACGGGCATAAGATTCAAACATGCTTTTCTTGTACGTCAATTCGCCGAATACCGTATCGACAACATTCACAGAAGGTGAAAGCATGAGCGCTCCTAAGCATATTATTCGTCAGGCCAAGGATGCTTCTCTTCCAATAACTATGCGTGTTGGGAAATCAGGTTTAACCGATTCAGTCGTTGTTGAACTGGAAGGCCAATTATCATCCCGCTCGCTGGTTAAAGTCAAAGTCAATCGCGGATTGTATACCAAGGACGACCTTAACACCGCTTGGGATATTATGGCAGAAAAAACTAACAGTTCTGTTGTATTTGCACGAGGAAATGTCGCCGTATTTTGGCGCAATTGAACAATGCACCAACCCAATCCTCAAGAAGGGATTAGAGTTGCCATAAGATATGGGCGGAAACATCCTGTTCTCCAAGAGACACCCAGCCCAACTTATTGCCCTAGTGTCGCTCTTGTTTGTAGGCACAATGCAATTCATTCGTTCAAGCCATGCAAGTGGTGGCGGAGATGGCATCGATCTCACCATCACAATCCGTGATGGATTGGGAAATCAAGCAGTCTATGTTGGTCTGGGCATCCTCATCTTCGTATATGCTCTTATCATAACAGAAGTAGTACATCGAACATTAGCCGCTACGCTCGGTGGTCTCTTGGCTGTCATCGCTTTGAATCACTATTCTGTTGAAGAAGCACTCAGTCTCAAAGCTGTTACGACCATGATAGATTGGGAGACCATAGGATTACTGTTGGGTATGATGGTGATGGTTGGTATCATTTCTCATACGGGTGTGTTTGAATGGTTTGCTGTTCAAGCATACAAGAAGAGTGGTGGAGAAATATGGACTCTGGTTGTAATCTTGTGCAGCGTAACTGCCGTATTGTCAGCATTTTTGGATAACGTAACCACAATGCTCCTTCTGACTCCAGTTACGATAAAAATCGCTCAAGTTCTCGATTTGAAGCCGATACCAATTCTGATTTCAGAGGTATTGTTTTCGAACATTGGTGGTGCAGCTACAATGATCGGAGATCCACCAAATATCATGATTGGTTCAGCAATGTCCCCTGATGCTATTAGTGGGAATTCAGATCCAAATCTCCAAAGTCTTGCAAATGAAGGTGTAACATTCAATGATTTCATCACAGAGATGGCACCTGGTATTTTGATGACCATCGTTCCTTCATTCATGCTGATTCGTTGGCTCTACAAAGACGAATTCAGTGGCCGAAGAGACCGTGATATCACAGAACTTGAACGCCAATATGCAATAAAAGATGTCAAGGGATTAAAGGTAAGTGGGGCAATTCTAACGCTTGTAATCCTTGGATTCTTCCTCCATCCAGTTATTCACCTTGCTGTCTCATGGGTTGCTCTATCTGGTGCATTAGTGATGCTTTTGGCTACAAACCGTCACGAACTCGAAGAGCCACTGGAGCATGTTGAATGGACAACCCTCCTTTTCTTTGCTGGTTTGTTTGTATTAGTGCATTCTCTCCAATACATGGGGGTCATCGATTATATCGGAGAATATGTCGAGAAAGCCATCAAATTCTTCCCTGATGATTATCGGTTAGCGGCAGCAGTTCTGATCATCCTTTGGGTCTCTGCTATCGCTTCTGCATTCATTGATAATATTCCTTACACGGCGACAATGATACCGATTGTGTTGTCGCTAGCGTTTGAACTAAATTTGCCGCTAAATCCTTTGATTTGGGCACTTGCATTTGGAGCATGTCTCGGAGGCAATGGTACTCTCATCGGAGCATCTGCGAACGTAGTTACAGCGGGAATGTCTGAGGAAGCAGGATATCCAATTTCTTTCAACGAATTTTTCAGAGCAGGTTTCCCAGTCATGCTCCTTTCAACATTTATTGTGTCATTCTACATGATTTTAGTTTACGTCGTAGGTGGCGAAGATGGTGCATTGACTTGGAAGATCGTCTTGGTGGGAATTTCTCTCTTAGGTATCATAGCACAATACTCCCGTGGACGAGCAAAAGGAAAATCTCCTGCTGAAGCACTTGTCGATGATGACTTTGATGAAATCGTATCGAGCATCAAATCAGTTGTTAGTAATGCAGTCTCAAAAGGCAACGATAGTGAAGAATGAACGCAAACAAGCGTTGGGTTGAAGAACATGGAGTCTGAGGGCCCATTGGGTCATCATGAACGAATGTGCAG
>ERZ1046148.561-NODE-561-length-21993-cov-6.456468_pt1 | contig 21993 bp, 21 predicted proteins | sample MGYA00383090_ERZ1046148 | MGnify/ENA primary metagenome ERZ1046148 (study PRJEB29581, sample SAMEA5548360) | metagenome | biome: marine; feature: coastal; material: water | depth 25 m | study: Short-term variability in the microbial, nano- and picoplankton... | reverse complement strand
CCTGTTGACGAAGTACTGTCTAGCGCCAGTCGAAACATCGTTTATGCAATTGAAGTGATGGACCCCTCGAAGCAAAACCCCATGGTGCAACCATGGCTCAAACAGGCCCTTATTTGGTCGGTTGGTGGATTGGGATACAGTCCAGAAGACGCAATTGAAATGCTCTCTCGCGAAGATTGAGGTGAAGCAGATGGGGAAGGCGCGAATAGCCTTCCGTTTCGGCCACTATGGTGATTGCTTTCATGGCAGCCAAGTTCAACCGGATGTCCCTACGGTTCAGGGTACGTTCATGCACATTTTCAAGAAGAAATTGAAATGGACTACGGAACGGATTCCTGTTTCGATGGCTAGTCGGACTGATTCGGGAGTTCACGTCAGACTCAATGGTGGCTTCATTGACATCGACCAAAATCGCTGGGATGCAATGGGTGAGGCTGGATTTGTCAAGGCAGTTGGCCACCAAATCCCAGATAGCATCTCTTTGATAGATGCAAGACAAGTCGCTGATGATTGGAGTCCACGGCGAGCGCTGTACCGTACATACCGTTATCGAATGGAGTGCATGGAAGGATGGGTCGAGCCAGAACTTGAGGAATTCAAGAGTCTCTGTTCAATTTTCACAGGAGAGCACAATTGGGCTAATTTTTGCCGAAGGGAGCCGGGACGTACGACAAAACGTGTTGTCGAGTCTTGTAAACCATGGATTAATTCGGGTCGAATTATTGGATTTGAAATCATTGGCGAGGCTTTTGTCTGGAACCAAGTTAGACGAATTGCAAATGCAATGCTAGCCGTAATTACTAGCTACAGGAGTATTGAGCGTGTTCTAGAAGCACGTGACAATCCCCAAACTGAAATTGATTTAGGTCTTGCAGACCCTGATTGGCTAATTCTGTGGTCCGTATCTTGGGATGGTATTCCAGACCTTGTTTCTGAAGAACCAATTATTCCAAAACCAGACCATTCTAGTTCACGTTGGCAGGAATTGTGTCGCCAACAGCAAAAGGAAATTCTGGTTAGACAATTTGATATTATTGAAGGACAATACTGACTTCGTCTCCATCGCTCAAATCGCAGGCCTCTCGCAAAAAAATACCTGCAATCACTTCTACAACATCTTCATGCCGGGTAAGATCTGGAATCAGAATTGCGCAATCATGGTTTCCTTCGCCACACTGGATGCGTGCAAGGAAAGCAGTAGCGCCCCCAAATGAAACACCATCACGGTCAAATCCTTTGATTCGGTGTGCAAGAATATTACTTGCCTCACCTTCATCAAGGCCTGCTGTTACTCGCAACTTCTGGTATTGGATTAGTGAGTCCCCTTTTACTTTAACATTGAGAGTACCTGGCCATGCACTCATCCCAATTACTGTTTTGAATTGTTCTTGGTAGTGGTGCTGCGACATGAAAATGTGAGCGCGACCCAGTCCCGATGAAACAACACCAACGATGCTCATGACTCGCCGAAAGGCATCTCATTCATGATTGTTCTGCATTTGAGTAAACAACATGTAGAACCTACATCATGGGTCCAGCATGGCAGGAGACCTATCTTGGATGAAAGAGCGATATTCGCATCTTGAAGAGCAAGCATTACTTTGGCAACCGCCAACTCTTGAAAGTGCAAATCAACCCCGCTGTACAATGGATGGCAAGCCTACAATCATGCTATCTGCTAACAATTATTTGAATCTAACAACTCACCCTAAAGTTGTTGAAGCATCAATTGCTGCAACTCGAAAATATGGTGCAGGAAGTGGTTCGGTAAGGGCGATTGCAGGAACTATGGATATCCATTTACAAGCGGAACAAAAGGTGGCTGAATTCAAAGGCGTAGAATCTTCACTAATCTATTCGGCAGGGTATACTGCGAATGTCGGATTAATCCCGTCATTGGTTCAAGGAAAGCAAGATGTAATTATATCCGATGAACTAAATCATGGCTCCATTATCGATGGAGTACGACTGACAAAGGCACAGCGAGCAGTATTTCCACACAATGACATGGGGGCTTTCGAGCAAGTGCTGAAGGATAATGAAGGTGCTGATAGGAAACTAGTAATTGTTGACGGTGTGTTTTCGATGGATGGCGATGTTTGTCCGCTCGATGAACTTACAGCACTTGCTGAAGAATACAATGCAATGGTTTTCGTTGATGATTGCCATGGGGAAGGTGTCCTAGGTGATGGAGGCCGTGGGATTGTTGATCATTTCAAGTTACAAGGAAGGGTCGATTTTGAAATTGGTTCGTTCTCAAAAGCACTCGGTGTTCAGGGTGGTATCGTTGCAGGCAAAGAGGTAGTTCGCAATCATGCACTGAATCACTCACGCTCATGGTTGCTATCTGGCTCACAACCGCCAGGTGTAGCCGCAGCACAAAAAGCGGCTGTTGAAGTGCTGATGGAAGAACCACAGCACCATGCAAAACTATGGGAAAATACAGAATATTTCCGTAAAGAAATGCAGTCATTAGGTTTCGACACAGGAGTCTCAACAACTCCAATCATTCCAGTAATGTGTGGGGAATCATCGGTTGCAAAAGGGTTGTCTGAATCAATGCTCAAGCAAGGTGTGATGGCCGGTGCAATCGTTTTCCCAATGGTTGCAAGAGACAAGGCGCGTGTGAGGACTCAAATGTCCGCAGGTCTATCACGTGAAGATTTAGATGAAGTTCTTCGAATTTTCGAGAGTGCAGGCAAAGAAATTGGGCTTATATGACGGCTCAACTTTTGAGCATGAAAAGCCATGTGTATAAGACATGGAAGCCAAAGAGAAGATTTTGTCTCAGCGTGAAAGGTTTATTCTTTGGACCCCAATACTAGCTCTTCTTCTGTCCCGAATGATTCTATGACTTCCATTAGTTCTGAATCCTCTCCAGCAACTTCTGAAACCTCATCAACCCCTGCCTGGGAATAGTCCTTTTCTTCTACTACAGAATCACCGAAAGGATTCTTTCCATCTTCAATCATGCACAATAAACGCCATCTTGGCGCCCATGAAAGGTGGATATACATTGGACCAGGGACCATTAGTAACCCCCACGAAAGATAGTCGGTGAACATATTAGATGCTACTAAATCTGTGTGTACTAGTGTGAAAAGTGTGAATCCTAAAAATGGCATAGGATACATGATTTTTTTGTTAACACCTATTGGCATTCGGCCTGTTAAATAATTAATCAAACGGCTCGTCATTCCAAGTAGGGCTGAAGCAAAAACCAGTAGGCTGGCATGCAAAATCCATAATGGTGCCCAAAACTCTTCTGTCATGTAATAGGGGAGAACCAATGCTAAAGAGATTAAGAGTCCATAAAAAGCCCCTATATTAGAAGGATGAGAAATCCAAAGAGGAAGTCGGGAAAAGCGCTTCGAAAGGCCCCCGCCGGTAAGCATTTCTAACTGGGAGTCGTTCAGAGAACCGGTCCTATCAGCCCAGGCCGCATCTGCACCCATAGCCCATATGGTACTCAATTCACCATTTGAAGGTAGGGGGACATTCTCGCACTATGAGGGGATTCTTACTCTGATGTAAAGAATCTCGAAATGGGTCCCTGGAGTTTTAGTTCTTCTTCTGGTATCCACTCGCGCTCAAGAAGTATTGAATCCTGAGATTCCCTTACACGTGCATCTTCAAATTCATCTCTCGAATCATTCACTGCATTATTCAATGAAATTGCTTGATTAATGATTGCTAATTGTTTGGAAAGGTTTGCTTCACTCCACTTTGTATCCCATGCGGATAATATTGACAGGTCGCCATCCTGCTTGTGAACCATCCAACCCATTATTGGATCTCTTGCTAATTTTAAGCGATGGATTCCCGGGTTTATCCATTCATCTGAGAAGTTTACCATCACCTCAGAATCGGATACTGAATCAGTTTCCATAAAGGGATGATTCAAATTAACCGCAAGTGGGGTGCAATTTTTCAAACGTATTCGTCTTTCAATAGTAAGACCAATAATCCCTAACAGCATTGCCAAGATTATAGCTAATTTAAACCAAAATGAAATGATGAGAAGTATTACAGTGATGGAGGATATAACGTACAGTTGTTGCTTATCTGGTCCATTAGTAGCAATTGAGATTGGTGTTTTGGAAAATGGAATCAATCCGCGAGGGGCGCCCATATACTCGCCACACGCAAGAAGGACATGAAACCCTCGTTACAATGCTGTTAGGACCCCCATCATTCAAGAGGGGTGGAATTACCAACACCCCGTAGGGGTGCGTATGGTCGAGTTGCCACAAGGTAATATCATCGAGGAAAGGCGCGGTGGCGCCGGCATTCTTGCTACCCTGATTAATGAGATGAACAAACTCGGTATTGAGGGCTATATCCGGTGCGAAAGAACTCCTGCTGAATCAATGCCGAGAGTTGGACAAGTCATCGTTAGCAATGGTACGATTTCTGCTGCGATACACGAGGCTAAATCCGTTTTGGAAAGTGTAGACGCTCTCATTGAGATAGAAACTGATTGTAATGAACTGGATTGTATTCTCCAATTAATCGAGGATGTCGATGTTTTCAGAATTTTAGATATTCATCCAAATGCGAGGTTAAATGTTGAAACTCCTGAGGCTAACCGTTCTTCTGAGTGGTGGAATGAAGTTAGTAATCGCCGTACTAGTTGGACAAAATCGAGCCGCTTGCCAACAATTGAAGCTTCGGAAGAAACACCTGAATTCATCCAAGCAAAGGCTGCCGCCATGGTGCACAGACATGCAGTCGGTAGCATATTGCTCAAGCCTGGCAGTGTGTATTCAAATGAGACCGACGGATTGTTCACGCTGGTTTCAAACCTCAAATCTCATGGCAAACCTGTCCTTGTGATAAGCCGACGTACTCAAGATGATTTAATTGCGAATTATAACTTGGTGAAGGATGACTGCCTTTGGCTTTCACAAATTGAATCCGAGGGTGTCCAAAACGTTGACATTGATGCAATCAAGTCTCGGGTGTATGAATTTCTTGAAGGTAATCTGCGAGCAGTATTGTTACTGGACGGTCTAGAGTATCTCTCAAAGATATGTGGCACGAAAGAAGTAATCGATATGGTTCGTGAACTTGGAGACAGAATGAGGTTCGAAGATGATTGCCTGTTAATCTCCTGCGATAAGGCTGCATGGAGCAAATCTGAATCTGCACAACTAATGCGTGCCGCTCCCTATCTTGAAACCGGGGTTCTCGCTGCATGGAATGCTGATTCCGAATCCCTTCACACTCATCCCTTAATGGCTCCACCAACCAAAGAGGAACTTCTTCGCCTAGCCGAATTTTTAGAGGCAAACACTCCTCCACAATTTGGGATTGAACTCACACCCGAAGTCCCAATTACCACTGAAGTGGTTGAAGAGCAAGACGCAGAAGAACTCATGATTGAAGCCTCTAAAGAGGAAATCATCATCACTGAGAACATTGAAGAAGATATCGTGGAAGATATTTCTCCGCCAAAATTAGCGAAGGGCCCACGCATTGCTCAACGTGTTAAGAGAAGAAAATCGAAGCACTCTACCGTCATGAGTGACGATGATGCTCGAAGTGCGGGACTTGCAGCAGCTAATTCCGGGGCGATAGATGCTGAAATGCCAACTAATGATTTCCTTCCAAAAACAGTAATTGGAATGGGTCGGGAGGGTAATCTTCCAGAAATTCCTTCAATAATTCCAAATGATTTGGATGATGTTGTTAGACAAAAATCTACACACCGGAATACGCAACTTCCGGAAACCAAACTCGGCCCTAAAGCATTGGATGCTGCAGCCAAAAAGCGGACCCGCTCCAAGAATGTGATGAGCCCTGTTGCCGCTAGAGGGGTTGTGGTTAAACGCAATTTGTCTAACCGATCACAGGCCTCAAGTTTACCACAAAGAAAGATCGATATCGAAAAAGAATTACAATCTTGGAAGAAGGCTAACGAGGTGGGTGAATCGTGAGCCACAGTCACCAAGAAAAACTCCAACTCGCATTAGCAAATGCTAGAACGGTTCTTGGCAAAGAGGCTCCTTTGAGAAAACCTTCGCACTCCAAATTGAATCGCTTACGGGGAGTCGATTCTATCGATGATACTCGCGAAGGTGATTTGATTTCACGTACCGGCGTGAAAACACGTCCTATATTCGACATTGTGGCTGATGCGATTTTAGGAGAAGGCGTGCCGTGGAAACCGAGTATAGATCTCGAATCCTCTGATAGCAGTTTAGCACAAATCGCTTCGAAACGCATAGGTGAAATGCGTGATAAACAAGTCACTGAAGATCTTAGTGAAGAGTTACTAGGGGATGACCTTGGAATTCTAAAGGATGGTCGCCCGATTTGGGCAGAGGTTTTAGATTCACAGAGAGGATACGCAATAAATTCATCTGATTATAATTTGAAGGATTTATCATTTAGACCAAAATGGCCACCCATTCAAAATATGTCAGACCATAACACATGGAAATCATGGCATGTTGTTGAAGAAAACTCCAGAGCATCTTTGGCTTGTGAAAAGGTGATTGATAACCCAGGTAGTTTGATGAATCCATTGTTGGTATTGGGGGCAAGTGGCTGTGGTAAATCACACATCCTTAGTGCATCTGTACAGGCGATGATTCGTCGTCAAGATGGTAATGTTCACCTCTTGTCAGTATCCGCCATGCGCAGTTGGGAGTCTTTACCAGACGGGTGGCAGGATGCTGTATCGCATGCACGCCTAATTGCAATTGATGACCTTCATTTAGCAGAAGAAAGAATTGCTACTGAATTAGGACTGATGATTGACTACGCTTTAAATCTGGGAGTGCAAGTAATTGCGACATCACGAGTTGACTCGGATGAGTGGCAAGCTCGTAGACTATGGGAAGTAATGCGATCATCCACTAGCATATGGCTCAAACAACCAAGTTCTTCATCACTGATTACCCACCTACGCCGCGATACTAGTGGTCGCTCTTTATTGCTGGATGATTCCATGTTAGCCCGAATTGTGACATTTGGGAATGGCGATTGGCGTAGCACCGATGCTGCATTTGAGAAAGTGGCTTTGGCCATTGAATCGGGAGAGCGTGTAGTTTCGGGTGATGATGTGACTAATATTTTGCAAGATGCTCCTACGGTGATGACAACACAAGAAGTGTTCACTCAGCGCGAAGATCTTGAGGATATTGCATCACGTGTAATTTCCGAGACACTCGACCACGTATACACTGGAACTGACATTGGCGGTGTTGAACTCCACACAACTTTGCCAACAATAAGTGATGAGTGGGAAGTTCCAGAACTTTCTTTTGAAGAGAAAGATGAGTTGCATGAAGTTTTGACAACTGAAAATTTAATTCCGCATGTTACTACAACTTTAACGCTTGATGAGCGAGATGCTTTCCTTGTTGGCTCTGATACACAGACTAGAGGATTTGACAAAGTTAGGGTTGATGAAACGTTTGAAGGTATTAGCAATATCACTGAACAAATGTTTGAGAAAATGGGCGAGGAGCACTTGACTAAATCCAATCAATTAGCAGAACTCGAACAAGAGATGAGCACCCTTGCAAAAATGAGTCAGGACGCTAGTGTAGATGACTTGATTCAAATCGCCGATAGAGTTGGTGAAATCGAGTTGATGCTAAGAGAGATTTCGGAGCAAGGAGAGTTCGCAATGCTAACTCCGATTACGGTGTTAAGCCCGCAAGGTGGAGAGGAATGAGCCGCCCATGGTGGATGGCAGGTGTGCCATTTTCCTGTCAACCAAATTGTGGTAAATGCTGTGATGAGCCAGGAGGCATAGTATACCTTCAGCCAAGAGATGCTGACATTATGGCTGCACACCATGGGATGGAAGTTCCAGAATGGCTCGAAAGAGATTGTAGACAGACACTAGATGGAAGGTGGATTCTCAAATCCGACCCAGATACCGATATTTGCATTTATTTGGATGAGGAAAAGAAATGCACGACATACCAGGCTCGACCATCACAATGTCAATCATATCCTTTCTGGGCAGAAAATGTACGCTCGGACCGGTCGTGGAGGCGGACTGTGAGCGAATGCCCGGGGCTAGAATCTGAAGAAGCTTTCATCATTGACGGTGACACTATCCGCAGGAAAATTTTGGCGGACCGAGATGCATCTCGAGGCTTCAGAGAATGGCCCCCAAACCGAAGATGATATTTTTGGTAATACTATCAAAAAAAGTCCAGGATACTAAGTGTTGCTAGCAACACCAAAACGACGTATAATAGAGATATTTTGCGTCGTCCTTATACAGAAGTGGCATGTCGCTATGGTTGGATGTGGTTTTGTGAGTGGTGAAGAGTCTCTGCTTAACCTGACCACTGCGCACCTAAATACGGGATTGCGAGGAGTGCCAGTAGGCACTTGTCGAACCTCTTTCGTAACTCCAGATGAAGGAGTCCATTACTGCGGTTATCCAATTAGTGAATTGGCTATGATGTCTCCCGAAGACGTGGTATTCCTTCTGTTCCACAAGGAACTTCCAACACTCGAACAGTCGGTAGATTTCCGAGAAGAGTTACAAACTCGTGGAGTAATACCTGAAGGGTTGGAACAAGTTCTTGCGACTCTGCCACAAGATGGTCACCCAATGGATTGGCTGTCGATTGGGATCCATACATTAGGAATGCTAGGTGGGCAAGATGATTGGCGAGAAGATGCCCTCAACCTGATTGCTAGGATGCCACGCTTGATGGGGTTAATTTTCCGATACAGAGAAGGTAGAACTGACGATATTCCAAGTGATGATTTATCTTTACCCCTTGTTGGAAGATTCACAAATACTCTCAATTTAGATGGAATTGATAATGCTGTAATGAATAGGGTACTGTCAACTTACCTCGTCTTACACATGGACCATGGTGGCGGTAATCTTTCGACTTTTGCCGGAAAGGCAGTGGCAAGTGGTCACGCAACAGTATACTCTTCGATGGCAGGAGCAATGAACGCTCTATCCGGACCCCTGCATGGTCGGGCTAACCAGTCATGTTTTGAATTCGTTAAGCGTATTGGAACATCAGACCCTGCTGAAGTAGAGCGCTTCGTTCGAGGAGAGTTAGAGGCAAAGCGTCCGGTGTTCGGTTTCGGGCATGCGGTTCTACGAACTGAAGACCCGAGAGCAGCTGCGCAATTCGATTTGGGCCAAGAGATCTGCCCAGATGATGAATACTACCGTACAATCAAAGTTCTTCGTGAAGTTGCTCCAATGGTATTATCTGAAAATCCCAAGATACAAAATCCAAATGCTAATGTCGATATTGCAAGCGGCGCATTGCTAAATTTCGTTGGATTGCGTAACCCTGAATATTACACCACTTTCTTTGGATGGGCTCGTGTTGCTGGAATTGGAGCTCAAATTGTCGATGAAAGAACTGTGATGCGCAACGGAAAAGGAATCCCAATATACCGTCCAAAGTATATTGCTGAGGCCCAAACACTTCGTCACATCGATTGAATAACTGGACGCAGTGTTTTACCGCATCCCCTATGCCCAATCATTCTAGTTGCACTCCAGCCTAATTGTTCATCACTAGTTTCATGCCACGGTGCTACATCAGTCGGGATGATTCCTTTCTCTAAACCAGACCATTGTTCGTCTGTCAATGGCATTGTGGCTGGCCTCAACCAGCGTTCGCTCCCACAAGGTAATTTCATTGTGGGATCTGCAAAATCAGTCAGTATTGAGAGACCCGCACCCAATAAGTCTCGCTCTAGGTAAGGGTGGCCTGGCCATACAAATACAGGGAAACCATTTCTTATCTTCGTCAATCGTTTCAATTGACGACCTTTGAGACCAACTGGTCTGCCAAAGTGTAAAAATCTCTTGAGGCCTTCAAAATAATCTACGGCACATGGCATCATTGGCGCCCCTGATTTCTTTTGCGAGTAAAGCAATCTACGGAAGGAATAGGCTATGAATTCAGGTGCAGCACGAAATCTCTTACTATTGTGTGAGCCTGTCCGAGGCACTATTGGTAATAGTCGCGACCACGGTCGTTTAGAACCGGATAACTTAGCCACTTTAGCCATAGGGCGATGGAATGCATAGAACACCGCAGCCTCTTCGTGTATTCCAGCTTCGTCTACCATCTCACTTGCTAATTTCATTATTCGCGCCATTCGCGTGGTAGGGTCTTTGGCAACCTCTGGCAGACTACGCTTGATTTCGAGACATGCAACTTTCGAATGTTCTTGCCAGGGAGTAAGCCATGACTTATCCGACATCAATTTTTCAAATGAACAAAAACCAACTTCTTCCAAATCCTTCAAATCCCAATTCTCAACAATCTTTGAGCGACCTTCAAACATGTCTTTTGGAATCGAAACAGTATGGTCGTGATGGATTACTAACTGGTCATCCGCAGTCAGACGCAAATCGAATTCTACACCATCCATTCTCTGCATCGCTTCAACCAAAGAAGCATGAGTATTCTCAGCAGGTTGAATCCATGCCATTGTTATGGCTCAATGCGATTTCATTATTGAATCATGTGCCGGTTCACAAATCCGGCCCAACCATCATAAGCAAACATGCGGGTCACCAATTATGGCAGAAGACCAACGCGTACGAGGATATTGTGCATATGATTGGGGAAAGAGTGCTTTTGAAACATCGGTAACGACTGCGATTTTCCCCGCTTGGTTTGCCTTTTTGTTTGCTGAAGCAAATGGTATATCTACCAAATTCCTTGGGTCAGAATGGACTGCAGATGCAATGTTCTCTGCCGCTGTAATGGTAGGTGCTCTCCTAGTTGCAATATGTGCTCCATCGCTAGGGGTAATCGCTGACCGTCGTATGATCAAAATTTGGTGGTTAAGAGTCCTGACAGTTATAGGTTCAGTTTCATGTATTCTGTTAGCAGCATCTCCATACCTCGGTATCTCGATGGGATGGGTTTGGGCCATGATTATGTTCATGGTTGCAAATGTCGGACTTAATGGTGCAGGAGTATTCTACAATGCATTACTCCCGCATATGGGCGACGACTCTGAAATGGATGCTATCTCAAACAAAGCCTTTGCTGCAGGATACCTTGGAGGGGGCATACTTCTCGTAGTCCACCTCGGAATGTGGTTGACGCTAGAGGGCACCTGGGTCATTCCATTCATCATGGCATCATCTGGATTATGGTGGCTTGGATTTGCACAAATGACGTTCAGAATGATTCCAGAGCCTCACATCGAAAATGAAATGGAACCTATGGGAGTTGTGGATTCAACCAAGATGGCTCTAGGTGAAGTGAAATCTACTTTAGGGGACATTAAGAGTTTCAGGACACTATTCATCTACATGATTGCATACTTCTGTTTCATAGATGGAATAAATTCTGTTACTGCTTTGGCAGGAGTATTCGGAATAGTAGTGCTGGGCCTAACAACGACTGGCCTCATTATGACAATTCTAATCATACAATTCGTCGCAGCTCCTGCGGCTATTGGGTTCACCAAATTAGCAGATAAATGGGGCACTAAGAAGGCTTTGCACTTTTCGCTGGTGTGCTGGTGTGTAGTAATTGTAGGTGCGCTCTCTTTCGCCCCTCTGGAACTTGAAAACCATGATGAATACGATATTCAATACACTTGGGATGAAGAGAATAACACGTATACCGTAGAAGCCAGAGAGGGTGTAAACAACATCGCTGCACTACCAGATGACGATGAACAAATATGGGCATTCGACAATGAGGATATTTTGCCAGTAGAGGAAAATAGCGATGTTAAAAGACAAGGCTATGCTGTAAAATGGGCGTTTGATGATGATGGTAAGCCAATTACAATTACAGTTAATTTAACCGCTGATGCACTCGCTAACCTAAAATCTTCAATGGATGAATCAAGATTCTCATATAGCATCGAGGGAGGAGAATTTGGTGAACAAACCGAAGTGGGAGTAAATCACCCATCTAGTCTTGGCGATGGAGTTTTAGACGCTATTCCAGAGACTGTTCGTTCGGTGATTTGGGAGCCTCTTGGAATGAGCGTGTTCTACCAATTCTTGTTACTGGGTGTATTTGCTGGAGCATTACTCGGAGGGTCTCAAGGCCTTGCACGTTCGATGTTTGGACAGATGGTCCCCGAAACACGATCTGCTGAATTCTTTGGTTTCTTTGGATTCTTTGGAAAGGTTGCAGCTTTACTCGGCCCTCTAATTTATTCACTAATGACAGTCTGGTTTGATTCGAGAGTGGGAATTTTTGCACTCTCTATATTGATTATTGCAGGAGCGATTATACTCCGGAAAGTCGATGTCGAAGACGGTATCGCAGTCGCCAAAGCAGAGGATGAAAGAAACCGTTCTGCCTCTCACGAGTGAAAACGCTCATAGCCATAGGCTATGGAGGGTGAAATATGAGTCCATATTGGGTAATGATGGGTATTATCCTAATACTCACCCCAATAGTGTGTTGGGTGTTTACACTTGGACGGAAGGAGACCCGCACTCCATTGGGTAGTGCATTCCAAATAATTCATGACAAGAGATACTATCTCCATGTACTTGGTTACCTAGTTATTTTGAAATGGAAATCTGTAACTGATGACCTGAATGAACCAATAAAAATCAGTACTGGGAATTGGACTGAGTGGATATATGCACTGGAAGGTAATGCTACATTATGGGTGCAACAAACCTTTGAAAATGCAATTCTTACCGAGTTCCTCAACTTCCACTATTTGTTTATCTATCTCTTCCTGATTTACATTACAACTGTTTACTTCGCCTATGTTGGTGAGAGGGATTTGACTGACAAAGTAACTCTAAACTATTTGCTAATCTATGCAATAGCAGTACCGTATTACCTCTTCTTCAATGTTGAAGTAACCTCGTCATGGATACCCGGAATGAAAGCGCTACTGTATCACGATGGATGGTATAGTGCATTCTATGCATCCCATGACCCTCTTGATAACGCAGTTCCATCATTGCATGTTGCAATACCATTTGGAATGATTCTTCTCAACTGGCTACATTGTAAAGAGAAGGGAATTAAAATGCGTGAATGGACTCATTGGCCATACCACCTATTCGTTGTTATAAACACAATTTTGTTTATTTTCACAATAGCCTACCTCGGCATACACTGGTTGGTTGATATCCCTCTTGGTTTGTTAGTTGGGGCGATTGGTGCATTATTCATCCACCACCTTCAGCCAAGGCTGCGCAATGACCATGGAAAAATGTTTGAAGGGGTCGACAAGAAGAAAGTCGCTAGCCACACATTTTGGGAAGGCGCTGCCACTTTAGTAATACTGTTCCTTGTACTATCTGCTACATCTTACCAAGAAGAAAATATCGATGACCGCGTTTCAATGCGGCTGGGAGGCGGCGATTCCACCTTTGAAATATTGACACCATTACAATATGATGAAGAGATTACAACTTCAATCAAAAATTTAGATGATACTCACACTCTACAATTTACAATCATTTGGAATGATGCCGCATCGCTTTACATGGATGAAGGGGTAATTGATTGGGACGAATTGGAAAAGAACACTACCACATACGACGTCCTTCCCGGAGAAGAAGTTGAAATCACCACTACCGATGTCAAGAAATGGCACCTGGTTATTTTGCACAATGATGCTGAAAATGTCGATGATGTTATCGAAGTCAGAATTCTCAACAACTATGGCGATGACCAAATGTGGAAAGCCGTCGCTTTGTCTTTACCATCTATGTGGATAACTGGATTTGTACTATACCGTTTGAAGAGATTAAAGACGGCCGGAAGGTCAATGATTGACTCTACACCATCCCACAAGTGGGAGGAAGAGTGAATGGATGACAAACCACTAATCGATCCTGAAATCAGGAATCTATTAGACCAGGTTTCATCCCACATCAAGAGCCGTTTGAAAACGATTGTAATTTTGTTTTTGCTAGGACTAATGCTAGGGATTCCCTTCGCCTACCGTTTGGTAGAATGGTTACTCAATGCAGGTTTAGTTCCGGATGATGTTGCAATTATTGTCTTAACACCGGTCGAGTTCATCATGCTACAGGTAAAAGTAGGAGCGTGGGTTGGCGCTGGATTCGCAGTATTTTATTTGATAATCGATGGTGCTTGGAAGAGTGGATTAACATCTAAAACACCCAAACCAGGAAGGTTTGCTGTTCTGACTCTTTTATTCGCAATTATCCTTGCAATATCCGGTTTGTTGTATTCGTGGAACCTTCTAACCCCAATGCTTCTTGACTACCTTGCAAGTGATGCCCAGGCTGCAGGACTGTCGACCGAGTGGCGACTTTCTTCATTCATTGGCTTCATTGTTAATTTGTGCCTAGTATGTATAATTGGCTTCCAAGCCCCTCTTATCACACTCCTCACATTGAAGAGTGGCGCTGTAGATAGGGCAACACTACTATCATATCGAAAGCACATATGGTTTGCAACATTTGTACTTGGAGCGGCTTTTTCACCACCGGACCCGCTCTCTCTATTCCTAGTAGCAATACCAATTATTCTTCTGTTTGAAGCTGCTATAATTTGGGACACTTTCACGGGCGAAAACACGGGTGTAGATTCCTGATTGGAACAACCATCTTTCCTGGAGAAGGGCGCTTTTCGGTACCATGTGAATCGCCTCCAACAGTTACCGGCATACCTTGATTAAGCAACTCAAAGCGATAGGAATCGGGATGAGAGTTGTGAATTGCCTCAATACAATCAACTCCCAAACGTAACAATGCCGGCACCAAAATCTCAGAACTTATTCCATAATATTTCGGATGGGCTAATGAAGTGATTCCACCGGCTTCATGAACGGTTTCAACGGCATGGGAAATACTTGGAAGTGGGCGCTCTCGAAATGCCGGGCCAGAATCACCGATCCATTCTTCGAATGCTTCCTGAACTGAATCTACAATTCCATGCTCAACCATGGCACGTGCAAGATGGGGACGACCTAGGGCACCAGCAGCATGTTTCTCAACATCTGCAAGTGGTATCTCATGACCGTGCTCTTTCAGGGCACTTAGCATATTTTTCATCCTAGGTAAACGAGCATCCTTCAATTCTGCAAGCCAATTTGAAAACTCCAATGATGCACCATCAGGGAAATACGCCAAGAGGTGCCACGAGGTAGGATTGTGCGTTTCGCTTTGCAGTTCTACTTCACAAGTAATTTCAACGCCGGGAATAAATTTCATCCCAAGTTTGTTGCATTCCTCCTGTGCTTCTTTCCAACCAGTATTGGTATCATGGTCTGTCAGTGACCAAATACGCACTCCTGATTCAAATGCCCGAGTTGCCATTTCACCCGGGGCCCAAAGACCATCGCTGTGGTACGAATGTGAATGTAGGTCCACCAGTTCAGTCCACATTCAGATCACTCAAAATCAAGGTAAATCAGGTAAATCAAGTGGAGGGAGAACCGTAGGTTCAACATCATCATTTAGTAAACTATCAAGGTCTGGCATTTCTGGTAAATCCATAATGGAAGGAGTGTCTGGAAGTTCCAGTTTAGGAGTTAAAGGAGTCTCTAATTCTTCAATACCAGGGAGTGGTATGGATTCAGCACCCTGTGTTTGGAAACCTCTTACGTCAAATGTTTCTAAATTCACTTTGGTGTGGTCTACATCGTTGTGCGCTACTGCTGCTGCGGCACTAGCCCCTATTTCTCCAGAGGAGAGGGTGTCAATCGCATTAGAAACAGCAGTTTCCTCTTGGGTGGATGTACTTCCAACAATTGATGCAATTACTGCGGCAGTATTGGGATTTACAGAGTCTGCAGCACTATCGAGGTTAACCATGGTGGGTAAATCTTCCATTGCTTCATATTGCTCACTTGAACTGCCGTGAGCATGGACTACTAGCACGGTGTGCTCTTTTTTAGCCCACCAAGAAACTGCAAAACTTGTCGTAACTAATAACGCAAGAATAGTTTCGATAATACCCCACCCTGTAGGAGTGCCAACTGGTAAAAATACTGAGATAAGTATCCCGACTCCTAGTACAAGTGCAACTGTGTTGGCAGCGAATGCAACGGTGGGGTGTCTCGGGTCCATGGTGACAGACCGGAGTCTCGAACTCAAGAATGTTGGCCTTCTGTGGCTGTTACAGTGTTAGCCATTAGCATAGCAACAGTCATTGGACCAACTCCACCTGGAACCGGTGATAACAGTGAGGCAACTTCTGCAACATCAGGATGGACGTCTCCTGCTAATCGCCATCCTCTTTCACGAGTAGAATCATCTAATCGGTTAATTCCAACATCGACGACAACAGCACCTGGTTTAATCCAATCCGACGTCACCATCTCAGGGCGACCAACTGCGGCAATTACGATATCCGCTGTCAAGCATTCTGCTTTTGCATCCTTTGTTCTTGAATGGACAATAGTTACAGTTGCATCAGCTCCTTTGGCAGCCAATAGAAGCGCTTGCGGCATTCCGACATTGAATGAACGACCGATTACTACTGCTTTCTTGCCCGACATTTCTACCTTGGCCCATCTTAGCATTTCCATAACCCCAGCCGGTGTACAGGGAATCATTCCATCCAGTCTACCTTGAACAATTCGGCCAAGGTTTACTGGATGAAAACCATCAACATCCTTCTTTGGGTCAATCAAATCAGTCAATGACTCTTCATCCATATGCGATGGCAATGGAGATTGTATTAGGATGCCATGTAAACTGTCATCACCATTCAAAGCAAGAATTGTTTTTACAACTTCATCTTGAGATGTTTCTGCAGGAAGTTCAATGTGAGACGACTTGATTCCCAACCTCTCGCAAGATTTTATTTTATTTCGCACGTAAACATGAGATGCAGGGTCATTGCCAACAATCACAACAGCAAGATGCGGTTGGATAGTACAATTGACAATTCGCTGTTTTAGCCTCTCTTCAAGGTCAGCCGCACAGGCCTTTCCGTCCAAGCGAATTGCTGCCATGCTACTGCGAGCAGACCAACGGTGATGAGGCTTGTGCATTTACAAGATTCCTATCACTCTTCTTCAAGACTCCAGAGATTACGGTCACAAGACGAACAGGTGTATTGTTCAGGCCTTGGCCCATCAACAGTTTCTAAATTACCGCATGGCCCACACAAAATGGTGGTTTTAATTGGTTCATCCATAGTAACATCAACCCGATACATGAACCTCCCCGCATCAGGTAATCGCTCCATAGAGGGTTCCCAAGCAGCAACCGCCTCTGGGCTTAGTTCTAATTCGGTAGGGGTTGACATTCCGATAAAAAAACAGATAATCCCGCTCAAACCTAAGACTCCTCCCATTGCAATATTTACTGCTAATGAAAAAAGTGCACCGAGTATGATTAGCACAATACCTGAAATCAGGAAGTTTTCTCGACGATTCTTCATCCTATCAACCCAGTGCATTTGCTAAAGCTTCTGCTACTTTTGTCATATCTCCAGCCGATAATGCACAAAGTCCAATTCTAACTCCACCGGTTAATGGAACCAGATAGACATCCATTTGTGCACATGATTCTGCCACAGCGGTAGGATCGTCGCTCTCAATCCATGCAAAGAATCCATCCATTGTTGGATTCAGCGGGACATTTAGACGCTCACATTCTGCTTTGAGATTGCTTCTTCTAACATCTAGCAGTTGCTTCAACCGGTCTCTCTCTTGGCCCCATGCTTTACCACCTTCTTCTGAAGAATGCATTTCGCTCACACAATATTGAGCAACCCTTGGAGCAGCGCTCCAAGTTTGTCGACCAGTTACGCTCATCACAGTGTCAAGTCTGTCAATTACTTCTTTTTCCGGATGTATACTCACCAATGCACCTGTTCTAAGGCCGTAAATTGTATGTGATTTCGAAAGTGAAATTGCTACACAAATTAGAAGGTTTTCTGGCCAAGGCATTCCTGATTCAACCGCCTCCAGAATTGTTTCTCCCCAAGCATGAGGTTCATCTGCGTATAGCGAGTAAGCAGAATCAATTAGTAGCGTATGTCCAATTTCTTCATTATTTATTGCCGATGTTACAAACGAAGACAAACATGCAGCACGGCCTTCGTCACCCATCGATAGTCCCGTTGGATTGTGAGCGGGATCATTTAGCCAAACCATCACCTTATCCTGAGCACTACAGATTTCTTCCAATTTGGTTTCAAATTCAGCCTCAGCAAAATATGGATGGATATCATGCCCATTAGGAGGTAGTAAAGGCCAGGTTACGAAATCTATTCCATTGTTTTGTAGGAATCCATTGTATGGGCCCCAATGACGGTCGCGCAGCAATACAGATTGACCACGCTCTAGGAAATTGTTTGCTGCAAGGTAAAGTGCTCCACTTCCACCAGGAGTTGCTGTCGCTGCAAAACTAAAACCTAATTCCTCAAAACATGTTCGAGTTTCTCCAAAAGCTAATGTCTTCGAGAGATCAAGAAACGAAGGTAGACCGGCCAGTGGAGCGTATGCTGAAATTTCTACTTCAGGAGCTACTCTGATTGCTGCATCTACAACTTTGTTAATTGCAAGCGTTCCATCATCTTCTAACAATGCGCCAATTGTTCCGTTAACTGCATCGCGCCCATCGGCCTTGGCCGCTTGGTACCTTGCCCACCAACTGAAGATGGTGTCACTGCCTTGCTTCGCAATGCCTGCAGCGTTCAACATGTGCTCTCCAGCCATAGATTACGCACCGTGTTGGAGGATATTGACCTGCCGACGCATTCATCAAGCGAATGTGTCTCGGCCAGTCTGCGCCAACGTAGCATAGCTGGTAGTGCTTCGGATTTGTAATCCGACGGTCGAGGGTTCGAGTCCCTCCGTTGGCTCTTGAATTGTGGCTTTCAGTACGCCATTTGCAAAACTTCGTTCGAACCTAACACTCGGAATTTAGCGCCTAAATACATGAGATAGCCAAGGTATTCAAGACCTATTTGCACCACGACACATCATGGCGGAGTTAACAAACCCGGAACGGAGAATGCTTCGCGCTCTTCAAAACCGCCATGATGGGTGGTCATTAGAAGAGATTCTTTCGGCATGTAATTGGGATGACCAAGCAATTGCGGTTTCTGCTGGTCATGGACTTTCTAACCATGGTTTTCTAACGATTGCAGAATCTAGTACTACCGAAGTTATTCTTGGAGTTGAAGGACAAAAAGCCTCTGAAGGCGGACTTCTTGAAGCACGACTATGGGATTATATTCAAGCAAACCCGTCTGCAACAATGGGTGATTTATCTTCAACGTTTGAACGTCATGAAGCAGGACCGGGCATCGGATTGCTCAAAGGATTAGGAGTTTCAATCCAAGGTGGTTCTTTTGGTTGCGATGATTCTGATTCCGTAAGCAATGCAATTGAACAGCGCACAGCATTTATCCAATCACCAACTATTGAGCATGAATTATTCGAGCACTTCAAGGGACGAAAGAATTTGATTGAAGTTGTTGAAATGGTGAAACTCACTTGGAAAATATCTGCTAGTGGAATCAATGTTCCAAAAGAGGAATTAGAAGAAGTAGTCCGAATCGCAGAAATTACACCTGAATTACTACAGAGTGATGACTGGAAGAATGCACAATTCCGACCTTATGATGTGTCACTAGAAGCCGCAGTGCCACGTTCGGGCCGCAGTCACCCAATGCAAGCTTTAATCGAAAGAATCCGTTCAATATTCCTCGAAATGGGGTTCTCTGAACTAGTAGATGATTATGTTCAAACTGCCGGATGGAATATGGATGCGCTGTTCATACCACAAGACCATCCTGCGCGTGAGATGCAAGATACGTTCTATCTGGAAAATCCAAAACAAATTCAACTAGACCCTAAACTCTTGGCTAGTTGGAAAGCAATTCATGAGCATGGGGGCGACACTGAATCTACCGGATGGGGCGGACAATTCAGTGAAGATATCTCGAAACACGGACTACTACGCACTCACACCACAGTAAACACGATTCAATATCTTGCTGAAAATCCCACAAATCCTTGCCGGGTTTTCGCAATCGACAGAGTATTTCGTAAGGAAAGTATTGACCGCACACACTTGCCGGAATTCCACCAAATCGAGGGAATTATTATGGAACCGGGAGCCAATTTAGGGATGTTAGTTAGCACTTTGAAAACATTTTATGCAAAAATGGGCTACCCTGAAGTGCGAGTTCGACCTGCATATTTCCCTTATACTGAACCTTCATTAGAAGTTGAAGTAAAATGGCGAGGTAAGTGGCTAGAACTAGGTGGGGCAGGGATATTCAGGCCTGAAGTGACTGAGCCATTAGGCATCAAAGATCCGGTTTGTGCATGGGGTATGGGCCTAGAAAGATTAGCAATGTTGGTATTAGGTTTGGATGATATACGACAATTGTATATCTCTGACTTGGAGTGGCTTAGAAATCAACCCATTTTATGATTATTATGGGTGTTGAGATCACTAACTCGTATAGTCCATGGTGGGCAAGAATAATTGCCATAGTGATTGGGATTATGGTCTTAACTTCAATTGCTAGTGTTTTTTATCTAGAGATTTTCGGCATAGGGGGTATCGACCAATATTCATTTGACAACGAACCTGAAAATCCCGGAGATTATCCACAAAATGGTTCAAGTGGCGAACAAGAAAATTACAATTGGTCCCTCCGAGAATGGGAAAATTACCTTTCATATCAGTTGATGATTGAAGATTTAGAAGAGTCTTATGTCAAAGAAATAGCTCAAATTACTGCCTTAGTAACAGTATTGATTGGAATACCAACCATTGCGATGTTTTGGACACAACATCAAAAAATGTTAATCTCAGGAGTTGCCTTTGGAACGACAAAAATAATTGGAGACATGTGGGTCTCCTCTCTTTCATCAGAAATAGTTGGGAAATATATGGACAGTGTACCTGGAGGTGGCGATTATTCTTGGATTGCAAAAACTTCAGTCATGACTTCATCGTTGTGCGGAATATTCCTCATCGGTTTGGCAATTGTTTTGTCCAAGATGTACAATCAGTCTGCGGAAAATCCAGAAGGAGGCTTACATTTGCAGTTAGAACTACTTCCCAAATCACCAGATGACCAAGAAAATGACACCCTCTAATAATTATTCAGAAGTGGTTCGGATTCCAATCAATCTAATATTTGTAAACGGCTCTTAATCACAATTAAAATTTCAAGTTCTCAGCAAGTTTAGTCACCCACATTAGCCAAACAAATGCAAAGAGGAACTGCTAAGAACAACTCGGATACACCTGCAATTGAGGGAAGAAAAATGAAACTTCGACTTCATCAATTTCTTTCAAAATGTGGAGCATTTTCATCTAAAGGGGATGTAAAGCAAGCCATTTGGAGTGGCGATGTTACAGTCAATGATTCGATTGTGAAACATATCGCCTATGAATTCAATCCTGCAAAGCGTACCGTCAAGTACCGGGGAAAGGAGTTATTTCTACCTAAAAATGATGTTTATTTTCTTCTCAACAAGCCTTCTGGGTGCATTTGTTCCCGCCTTAATTCACAAGAACGCGAACACCACAAACATTCTGTCTATGAGATTTTTCGCGATGCAGTAGAGCCTTCGATCTATGAATCGTTAGTAACCGTCGGTCGACTTGATGAAGACACAACTGGACTACTCTTGGTTACTACTGATGGCAAATTAGTCCATTCTGTAACCGACCCGAATAAGAAAATTAAGAAAACCTATCGCGTGACGACGGAGGAGGAAATTACTGAAGCTCAACTTGAATCAATTCGCCAGGGTGTAGCAGTATCCGTCACTGAATACGGTTCATTAGAAGAGTTCAAAACTCGGCCTGCGACCATTGAACTAGAACATGCAACAAGTGCTATTTTGACCATTGATGAGGGCAAGAAAAGGCAAATCCGTAGAATGTTTACGACCCTGGGGAACCATGTTACTCATTTACATCGATTGTCAACCGAGGGTATGGTGCTGGAGGATTATAATCTGGAACCTGGTGCATTTTGTACCGTTACACGTGAAGATATCGATCATTTCATCTCAAATTGATTATCCATACTTGCCAATAATCCTTGGACGACACCAGTTACGAAGGGAAGC